>Ga0209251_1000179_pt1 | contig 57976 bp, 56 predicted proteins | sample SaaInlV_100m_DNA_6_FD_184665 | JGI IMG/M metagenome (GOLD analysis project Ga0209251, IMG submission 184665) | Marine microbial communities from expanding oxygen minimum zones in the Saanich Inlet - Saanich Inlet SI073_LV_10m_DNA (SPAdes) (version 2) | ecosystem: Environmental > Aquatic > Marine...
GAGTTGGTGGGTCAGCGAGTGTGTGCATGCAACAGTCCCCCTCGAACCGATGTCGTGTCCGGCTCAGTGTAGAGGATTCTCGGTGATCGTCAAGCCCTTAACGATCTTCCGGATTGAGCTGCCCGGCGTCATCGTCCAGGCGCACTCGAAGCAGCTTGCGCAGCGTCGCGGTGAAGGCATGCAACTCCGCCTCATCAAGCACGCCGAACAGTTGTCGCTCGCGACGATGCTGGCCACCGTAGGCCAGGCGCAGCTTCTCGACACCGGCATCGGTCACCGTCACGCTGGCGAGGCGACCATCAGCCTGATCTCGTTGACGCAGCGCCAACTGCTCGCGCTCCAACGTCGTCACCACTCCCGAAACTGCAGCACGCGACACGCCGGAAAGTCGAGCAATGTCACGCACCTCCAACGAACCAAAGACCCACACCGTAAACAGCACCCGGAAACCCGCCATCGACAACCCCAGCGGTCGATGCACCTCGGTGTCGAAGTCTCCAATCGTCCGCGTGGCCAACCGAAACAAGTCGAACGACGCCGCGAAGCTCTCGAGATCGATCTCCCCACTGGAGCCACCCCCGACACCGTCGCCGAGCTCGGCGACACGCTCCGTCGCGCGCTGTTCGAATTCGTCAGGCATCGAGCACCGGCCCACCGAGTGTGAGTGTCTGGCCGCGCACCAGTGCGACTGTGTCGCCATTGCCGTTTGTCACCGTGATGTCGTGCACCGTGTTGCGGCCGCGTTGAGCAACAGCGCGTGACGTCGCCACCAAGTGATCGCCAATACGTGCGGTCGAGATCCACTCAATCGATGCCGTCGTCGACAGCGTCCGCTCGTTGCCAGCATTCGAAGCATGCGCCATCGCGGTGTCGGCCAGCGTGAAGAGCAGCCCACCATGACACACACCAAGACCATTGGTCATGCGTTCCTCCACGGTCATCGAGACCACCGCCAACCCGACTTCGGCATGCGTGATCTCAATGCCCAGCTCCTTGGCAACATGGTCACGCTTGTGCATCGCTGCTGAGGCATCGGTCATGACAACGAACCCTACTTTCGCCAGTGATCCGAGAAGAGGTGTGCAACTCGGCCGTCCACCGGCCAGAATTGGTGGGTGCTCACCAAGCCTCGACGACACGTGGTCCGAATCCCACTCCTCCTCGGGGTGCTCGGTTGCCTCGCCGCGTGCACGTCCGACTCCGATGGCGCTGCGCCGGCCGACTCTGCGCCCGAAACAGCCGCTCCTACGGTCATTCCGAGCACCGAAGCTGCACCGGCGACCGAACCTCCGACAGACCTGACCGACGAATCGGCTCGCAACACGCTGACCGTGCTCGACAACGCGAACAACACCCTGAGCGCACAGCTCGACTTCGAGCTTGGTCAGCCCGCAATCATCACCATCACCGCCGTGTCGGGCGACCATGCAGTCGAGCTCCCGCCAACCGCTCAGGCCATCGACACCGTCTCGATCCCACTCGTCGGCATGCGGAGCGACCGCACCTACGAGATCTCCGCCGCGCTCTCCACTGCCGACGGTACCGACTTTGATGTCCTGGATGCCGAGTTCACCACGGGGTCGGTTCCTGATCGGTTCGTGCCCTACGAGTTCGAGTCCGACCTATCACGCGCGTCCGCCGGCTACACGATCATCGAGATACAGGAACTGCTCGACCCTGCGAGCGCAACACCGGCCCGTCCGTTCGACCAGTTCCAGTACCTCATTGCCGTCGACAACGAGGGCGAGATCGTCTGGTACTACCAAAATGGACCGGTTATTGGCGCGGTTGAGCAGACAGTCGACGGCACCTTCAGCTCGATCTACTGGCCGAATGGCATCCGCGAGTTCGACATGCTCGGCAACGAAATCGGCGAATGGATCGTGCCGGTCGACGCTGAGACCGCGGCCGATGTGGAGACAACTCTCGACGACGCTCCGGACTCAATCCCCGGTGGAACAAACCTCAACGCCGTTGACCCAATTCCACTGATCTCCGAAGATTTCAACCTCATCCATCACGAGGCTCAACGAACAGTCGACGGCAACTACCTCGCGCTCTCGGCAACATCGCATGACCTGACCGACGAACAACGAGCCGCCATCTGCCCCGGCGACGATCTGCCGTTCAACGCGCTCAGCGACGTCGCTGTCGAGTTCACCCCCGAAGGAGAGATCCTGCGCACGTGGGACCTGTGGGACGTCATCGATATCGACGACGTGCCAGGCGAAGAGATGTGTAATGCCTTCTTCGCCGTCGACGGAGCCCGCGACTGGACACATGCGAATGCAGTGGTCTACGACCCTGACCGCGATGCGGTCATCTTCTCCGCTCGTCACACCAGTCAAGTCATCGCGATGCAGCATGGCGAGGACCTCGGACCGCAGACCGAACTTCTCTGGACGTTCGGCGACAACGGAACATTGCCCCTCACGGGCGACGGCCCCCGCTACCAGCACGCCGTCGAGGTCCAAGACGACGGTTCAATCCTGCTCTACGACAATGGCAACGGCCGCCCTGGCACTGACCCGGCCGACCCCGAGAACCCGCCTTACAGTCGGGCCGTGTTGTACGACGTGGACGATCGCAGCGACGTCCCGGCCGACTGGCAGGTCACTCAGCTGTGGGAGCACCGTACCGACGATGTCGACGGTGAACCACTCTTCGCTGCGTTCATCGGCGACGCCGACCGCGTCAGCAACGGCAACGTCCTGATCACACACGGCGGGGCCGACTTCATGAATCCCACGAGTTTCCTCCACACCCGCATCATCGAGGTCGTTCCCGACGGCCCCTCCGGCGGTGACATCGTGTGGCAGTTCGACGCTGGTGCGCCTGGGCAGTTCGTCGCCACCTACCGCGCTGAACGCATCGACTCGTTCTATATCGGTCCAGAGTGGGCACCGCTCGGCTGATCGACCCCAAGGTCGCTCGCCCTACGGTGACGCGATGAGCACTGACATCCGACCCTTCACGATCAACGTCAGTAACGAGATCCTCGACGATCTCCGATCACGGCTGCGCAACACGCGTTGGCCCGAACGCGAGTTGGTCGACGATTGGTCGCAGGGCACGCCGCTCACCTATGTGCAGGACGTCTGCGGCTACTGGGCCGAGCAGTACAACTGGCGAGCCCGCGAGGCTGAGCTCAACCGGTTCGATCAGTTCGTCACCACCATCGACCACCTCGATATCCACTTCATTCACCAACGATCACCGCATCCCGATGCAACTCCCCTGCTGCTCACGCACGGATGGCCAGGCTCGATTGTCGAGTTCCACAAGGTGATCGAACCACTCACCGACCCGACGAACCACGGTGGCGATGCAGCGGATGCGTTCCACGTCATTGCGCCCTCGCTGCCCGGGTACGGGTTCTCCGGCAAGCCGACGGTCACCGGCTGGGGCGTCGACAAGATCGCGACCACCTTCGCCGAACTCATGGCGCGCCTCGGGTACCACCGCTACGTCGCGCAAGGCGGCGACTGGGGATCCGGCGTGACGACGGCGCTCGGCGCGCTCGATACCGAACACTGCGCTGCGATCCACGTCACCCTCGCCATGGGTGCGCGCCCGAAGCTCGACGGCGAACTGAGCGATGCAGCCAAACGGACGCTCGAGCACCTGCAGTACTACCGAGACTGGGACTCGGGCTATTCAAAGCAGCAGGCGACACGGCCCCAAACCGTCGGTTACGGCCTCGTCGATTCACCTGCCGGACAGGCTGCCTGGATCCTCGAGAAGTTCTGGGCGTGGACTGACACCCGCGACTCCGAACGCGGTGGCCACCCTGAAGATGTCCTCACACGCGACGAACTCCTCGACAACATCATGCTGTATTGGATCAATGGCAACGCCGCCTCCTCCGGCCGGTTGTACTGGGAGAGCTTCGGCAAAGGCACCCGCCATACCGTCGACATTCCGACCGGCTTCGCGGTCTTCCCCGAGGAGATCGCCCCGCCGGTGCGGGAGTGGGTGGAGGATGGCTACACCAACATCGTCCACTGGGCCGAGTATGACCGTGGCGGTCATTTTGCAGCGTTCGAGGTGCCAGAGACCTATGTCAAAGAGATCAGAATGATGTTCCGACCCTTTCATCGAGCGGCTCGCTAACGTCGGACCTTCTGACTGCGTTCGACTACACCGACCCGAAACCCCCTCAGCACGGCCGTGTACCCGGCAGCGCCAAGGCTGCGTGGTCGTACCGCTCGTTCCGCATCATCTTCGTCGGTTTGGCGCTGTCGCAGATCGGCACGTGGATGCAGAACTTCACTCTGCCCGCCTATATCCAAGACCGCACCGACCGACCAGCGTTCGTCGGCGTCGCGATTTTCATGCAGCTCGGGCCGCTCCTCATCTTGTCGATTCCCGCCGGAGTGCTCGCCGACAAGGTGTCGAAGCAGAAGTTGCAGCTCACGATGCAGTCGATCTCCGCTGTACTCACGCTGTGTCTTGCCTTCTTCGTGGCACAGGACGCAGCGCTGGTCGCGATCTTCGGAACACAACTCGCAATCGGCATCGCCAACGCGTTGAATGCGCCGGCCTTCCAGGCGAGTATGCCCCTCCTCGTGCACCGTCAGGACTTGCCCGGAGCCATCAGTCTGAACTCTGCGATGATCAACGGCAGCCGAGTGATGGGACCGGTCCTCGCTGCTGTACTCGCCGCGACCGGCATGAGCACCGCGCAAATCTTCACCGTGAATGCGGCGACCTACGTCTTCTTCATCGTTGCGTTACTCATCGTGCGGATGCCCGACGTCCGAGGCACATTCACTGAAGTCGGCTGGCGTCGTTTGCTGACCGGCTTCCACATCGTCCGCGAGCGACAGGTGCTCTCCCGACTCCTTCTCGGCATGTTCCTGTTCTCACTGTTCAGCTTGCCGTTCGTCGGACTGTTCCCGTCGATCGCCGAGCTCAACTTCGGATTCGACGCGCTCGGCAACCAATACCGGGCGCTGTACGCAACGTGGGGGCTCGGTGCCTTCTTCGGTGCCATCTCGGTCGGTACCTGGCTGGCCGACGTGCGCCGCCACACACTGATCGTTCGGGGGTTCACCGGCTTCGCTGTTGTCCTCGCCGTCTTCTCGCAGCTCCGCGACTCGTTCCTGCCGTACCCCGTAGGCTTTCTGCTTGGGTTCGCGTACTTCATGACCGCCACAGCGATCACCACTGAGCTGCAGCTGAATCTGAAGAACACCGAGCGGGCCGCCGTGATGCCACTCTGGTTCATGGTCTTCGGTGGCACCGTGCCGATCGGCAACCTGTTCTTCGGCGTGGTCATCGAGTGGGTCGGCGCTCGTGCCGTGCTCGGCTTTGGCGCCGCGTTTGCGATCTTCCTTGCGTACTGGGTCGATCTGCGCCACTTGCAGCGCAACGCGTTCTTGCCCGAGAGCGAAGGCGGAGAGAAATACACACCGGTCAACGCCAGCCGCCTTATCTAACGAGTGACGGATGGGTCCGACCCCAAAGTAACTCGGGCTGACTCAGCTGAGCAGTTGGTCGACGATGCGCTCGAGGCCGGCCGACCGGCTGGCCTTGACCAGCACCACATCGCCCGCTTGGAATTTGCCGATGAGCGCGACCGGATCGTCGGTCGGTCGGACGCCGTAAAAATCCGTTCCGGTGGCGACGACCTGAACACCAAGCGTCTCAGCGATGCGCGCAACTTCACGATGGCCCTCGACGTCATCGTCCAGTTCCCCCATGAGGCCGAGGATGGCGATACGACGATCTGCCTCCATCGCTGCCAGGGCTTCGAGCGCCGCGACCATTGATGTCGGGTTGGCGTTGTAGGCATCGTTGATGACCGTGGCTCCGGACGGCGCCGTCGACACTTCCATCCGCATGCCCGAGATCGACGCTGTCGCCAATGCCTCGACTGCAGCGTCAAGCGACACGCCGACGGACCCGGCAACAGCGATTGCGGCTGCGGCATTTGATGCCATGTGCGCGCCGCTCGTCGCCAGTTCGACGTCGGCGTTTCCCCACGGGGTGTCGACGCGGAATCGAGGGCGGGCCAGCGCATCAAGTGCGAGGCCGCTGACCCGCACATCGCCCGCAGCGCCATACGTGAGAACAGTGGCGTCCGTGTGCCGAGCCATCGCCAGCACGCGCTCATCATCGGCGTTGAGGATCGCTGTACCCGACGCGTCCAGCGCCTCGACCAGCTCCTTCTTCGCCTTCGCGACACCCTCGATGCCACCGACTCGTTCGGTGTGAGAGTGGCCAACGGCGGTGACCACGCCGATGTCCGGTCGGGCGACGTCGCAGAGTCTCGTGATCTCGCCAAAGCCGCGCATCCCCATCTCCAACACGAGGACCTCGGTGTCATCGGGCGCATTCAGCACCGTGATCGGCAACCCCTGCTCGTTGTTGAAGCTGCGTTCGTTGGCCGCTGTCCGAAGCTCAGATGCGCACGCGGCGGCAATCAGGTCCTTGGTCGATGTCTTACCAACGCTGCCGGTGACACCGACGACCTTGCCGACCGATTGACCGCGAGCCCACGCCGCAAGCGCCATCAGCGCGGCGGCGGTGTCAGCAACTTCAATCGAGGTGGCCCCCTCCGCAGCCTGCCCCGGCTGGCTCGTGAGATGCACGACCGCTCCGGCTGACCGGGCGGTTTCGATGTACTCGTGGCCGTTCCGATGAGCCACAATCGGCACGAACAACTGGCCCGGTCGCACCAAGCGCGAGTCAAACGATGCGCCGTCGAACTCGACATCGGGCCCGACCAGTCGTCCACCGATGCCGGTTGCTGCTGCTGATGCCAGAATCCTCACGGGCGTCGACGGTACCGTTCGCACTATGACGATTGGTGGAGGACGATGAGTGGCACCCCGATCGACACGGACGAACGGATCCACCTGATCGTCGTCTTCGGTGGCGAAAGCGCCGAACATGACGTCTCGTGCACCACCGCCGCCCATGTGTTGGCCGCGGCGGATCCGGCGAAGTACCGCATCACCCCGATCGGAATTTCGACCGACGGACAGTGGGCGATTGCCGACCAGGCGGTTGCTGCGCTGGCTTCAGGTGGGGGCAGATTGCCAGCACAACTCGACCCGACGGGGTCTGACGTATCACCGACGCCGATCCTTTCCGCCGCCTCAGCCGAGCCCTCAACCACGGTCGTCATGCCGCTCCTCCACGGCCCGATGGGTGAGGACGGAACGATCCAAGGACTCCTCGAACTCGCCAACCTGCCCTACGTCGGCACCGGCGTCCTTGGTTCTGCGGTCGCAATGGACAAAGCCATGGCCAAGCAGGTCGTCGCTGCCGCGGGCATCCCCCAGGCTCGGTACCGGGCATTCGCCGAACACGAGATGACGCCGTCGCTCGCGACCACAATCGTCGATGACCTTGGGCTCCCCGTGTTCGTGAAGCCGGCAAACATGGGCTCATCGGTCGGCGTCTCGAAAGCGTCGAGCGTCGATGAGCTCAACACTGCGATCGACGTCGCCCTCAGTTACGACGAAGTGGTCGTCGTCGAAGAAGCCGTAGTCGGTAAGGAAATCGAAGTCGCCGTGCTCGGCAATCACCAGCCCACGGCAGCGACGCCGGGCGAGATCGTGCCAGGCGATGACTTCTACAGCTACGAAGACAAGTACCTGGCCGACGGGTCATATGCGGTCATTCCTGCCCCGATTGGAGACGACGCCCTCGCCACGGCGAAAGAGCTCGCAATCGAGACGTACCGGGCCTTGCGGTGCGAAGGTCTGTCGCGAGTCGACTTCTTCTGGGAAGATCCTGCCACCGAGATCAACGGCAAACCTGGACGTGGCTTTCTGCTCAACGAGGTCAACACGATGCCGGGTTTCACCCCGATCTCGATGTTCCCGAAGATGTGGATCGCCGACGGAGTGAGCTACCCAGAGATCATCGACCGACTCGTCGATCTTGCACTGGAACGCCACTCGCGACGCCGGCGCAACACTGCGCACTAAAGCACCGCACACCGCCGCAGCCAAGTCTGCCCAGACCCACCGATCCACCCGATCCACCCGAAATATGGGGGAAGAACGTCGCGCGGCGACGCTCATCCCACATTTTTCGGTCAGGTTTTCGGTCAGGATGGGGTTCGGTCAGGATGGGGTGAGGGCAGCACGGAGGAACGCGCGCAGCTCATCGCGCAACGCACGAAGGCCAGCCTGATCAGCGACCCACCCGACAGTGCGGAGCGCTTCGGGTTCCGTTGCGATGCCGGTCACCGTTGCGTAGCTCAACGCCGCGATCAATCGAGGGTCTCCTGTGCGGAGACGGCCGGTCTCCATCTCCGCTGCCAGATAGTGGACGGCACGCTCGACAAGCGGTGAGATGTGCGCTGCCAGGCGATCGGCCTGCGACTGATTGAGCCGGCTGACTTCGCGCACCAGGCCGAGAAGAGCCGGACGACGAACTGCGGGGCGGAAGACCGCACGCACCACTGCGTCAACACGATCCAGCGGGTCATCTGGCGCAGCGCGGACTGCGGCGTCGATGACGACGACCAGTTCCGCAGCAACCTTCTCCAACACCGCGTCCACGAGCACCTCCTTGGAGTCGAACCAGTAGAGAACGGTCTGCTTGCGGACACCGACATGACGAGCGATCTCGTCAAGCGACACGGCATCAACGCCGCGTGCGCCGAACAGGTCGAGCGCTGCGTCGAGAATGCGCTCCCGAGTGGTTCGGTCAGGCATCGGCGTCCCAGTTCTCATTCCACTCTCGATCCCACTCTGGATCGCTGTTGTCATCACCCTCGCCACCCGTGTCGCCATCGCGCATCACATCATCTTGGCAGCTCTCTCTACCAATTGGTAGAGAATCATGCTAGAACTGCACCCGTGATTGCTGAATCCCTTGCAGGCAAACGAATTGCCATCACCGGGTCCACCGGTTTCGTGGGCACAGCACTCGTCGAGCGCATGCTTCGCTCGGTCCCGGACTGCGAGCTGGTCCTGCTCGTCCGCGACGGCAAGCGAACACCTGCGGCCAAGCGGACACAGAAAGAAATTCTGAAAAACAACGCCTTCGATCGGCTGCGCGAATCCCATGGCGCGCCCGATGCAACCGAGACGTTTGCCGAGATGACCGACCGGCGAATCACCACCATCGCCGGCGACGTCAGCCGCGATGGCCTTGACCTGAACGACACCGACCGGGCGATCTTTGCAAGCTGCAGCACCGTCATCCACTCAGCAGCAGCCGTGTCATTCGACTCACCACTCAACTCCGCAGTGGAAATCAACCTGCTCGGCCCGGTCCGCATCGCCGAGCTGTGTAACCAACTTGAGATCACGCCCCACATCGTGGCCGTGTCGACGTGCTACGTCGCCGGCAACCGTCGCGGCCGCGCCCCCGAAGAACTCGTCAGCGAGGGCCCCTGGGACATCGGTCTCGACTGGCGTAACGAGGTGGCCTCCGCCCGTCGGCTCAAAGGCGATACCGAAGCAATCAGTCGCACTCGCGACAATCTTGAACGCTTCCGCAAGGAGGCGCGTGGAGAACTCGGCGCTGCTGGCGCTCCCGCCCTCGCCGCAAAGACCGAACAGCTTCGCGAACGCTGGGTGCGTGCCGAACTCGTCGATGCCGGCCGGTCGCGCGCTGCAAGCCTCGGTTGGCCAGACGCCTACGCCTACACCAAAGCCCTCGGCGAGCAGGCCTTGACCGAGGTGAAGGGCCCCGTGCCGGTCTCGATCGTGCGGCCGTCGATCATCGAGTCGGCGTGGGCAGAACCGAACCCGGGTTGGATCCGCGGGTTTCGCATGGCCGAGCCGGTCATCATCTCCTTCGCCGGTGGACTGCTCAAGGAGTTCCCGGGCGTCCCCGAGGGCACCGTCGACGTGATTCCCGTCGACATCGTCGTTGCAGCAATCATCGGCGTCGCAGGCGCCGGCCCCGAGCGGGCACCGGCGATCAGTCAGGTGGCCTCCGGTGGCGTCAACCCGCTCCGATATCGGGCAATGGTCGATTGGACCACTGCGTTCTTCACAGCAAATCCGCTGTATGACAAGGACGGCCAGCCGATCATCGTGCCCGAGTGGCGGTTCCCCGGCCGCGGTCGAGTGCAGAAGCAACTCACGCGCGCCCAGAAGACACTGACCACCGCTGAGAAGGCATTGCAAGCGCTACCGCTGCGTGGCAAACAGGCCAACTTCGCCGCCGAACTGGAATCCAAGCGTCAGGACATCGAGCGGGCACTGGAGTACGTCGAGCTGTACGGCCTGTACACCGAATGCGAGGCGATCTATCAGGTCGACAACCTGCTCGGTCTGTGGGAATCGCTCGACGCCGACGACCAGCGCGACTTCAACTTCGACCCGCGGGTGGTCGACTGGGACCACTACGTCAACCGCATCCATCTCCCGTCGATCGTCCAGCACGCTCGCGTCAAGTCGACACCGGGCAAGTCGAAGAGCACCGATCGCATGGGGCGCATGCGTCAGCAAGTCCTCGATCCGAAGCGTCAGGTGGCGGCGTTCGATCTTGAAAACACCCTGATCGCCTCGAACGTGGTCGAGAGTTATTCGTGGCTGGCCACACGCCGGCTCGACACTCCGGAGCGGTTCCGCTACGTCTTGCGCACGCTGCTCGAAGCACCGAATCTGATCAAAATCGATCGACAAGACCGCACCGACTTCCTACGTCACTTCTATCGCCGTTACGAGAATGCTCCGGTTGCTCAGGTCGAGGCAGACGCCCGCGAGATGATGACGCAACTGATCATGGCCAAGAGCTTCCCCGACGGACTCCGGCGGGTACGCGAGCACCGCGCCGCTGGCCATCGCACGGTGCTGATCACCGGCGCGCTCAGCTTCAATGTGGAAGGACTGCGGCCGTTGTTCGACGAGATCTTCGCAGCAGAAATGACCGTCAAACCCGACGGGACCTACACCGGCGAGATGCCGGTGGTCCCGCCGACTGGCGAAGCCAGGGCGCAGCTGCTCGCCGACTACTGCGATCAGGAGGGCCTCGACCTCGACGAGTGCGTTGCATATGCGGACTCATCATCAGACTTGCCGCTCTTCGAAGCAGTCGGTTTCCCGGTCGCGGTCAACCCCGAAACGCGGCTCGCCGCCATTGCCCGCAAGCGGGGCTGGTTGGTCGAGAACTGGAGCAAGGCTTCCGGATCACCGCAACCACTGCTCCCCATCGGCAAACTGTTGAGTGAGCGCGAGCGGAAGGCATTCGTCTCATGAGAGCGCTCCAAGTCCGACGCAACATCGCCATGCTGGGCATGGCCCGTATTGCCTCGGCAATGTCGCCCGTGATGGCCGCCAAGATGGGCCCGCTCGAGATGCGTACCATTGACGACCCGGAGTGCCCAGGGGGCGCCAACGCTGCAGGTTGGCATCGCGTTCGCACCCGGCTCGCCGGCATCTGCGGATCCGACATTGCGTTGGTTGAGGGTCATGCCTCGACGTACTTCGAGGACTGGGTGAGCTTTCCATTCGTCCCGGGCCACGAGGTGGTCGGCGACCTCGACTCGGGCAAGCGAGTCATTCTGGAGCCGGTGCTCGGCCATGCGGCCCGCGGACTCCCGCTGCCATTCGACGGCGCAGCACCCGCTGACGGCGACGACTACGCCCATCTCGCCATGGACGCACACGGCGGAGCGCTCGCCCCCGGAATCCAGACCGGCTTCTGCTGTTCGACGGGCGGCGGATGGGCTCCCTGGTTCTGGGCGCACGAATCTCAGCTGCATCACATCGACGACGACATGCCCGACGAGCGGGCTGTGCTCGTCGAACCGCTCGCTGGTGGCATTCACGCTGCGCTCCTGGCTCGACCGTCGATGATCGGCGTCGAGAATCCGGTGGTCGCCGTGCTCGGCGCTGGCACGATGGGACTCGCTGCGGTCGCTGGACTCAAGCGCTACGTGCCCGAGGCTCGCGTCGTTGTCGGCGCCCGCTACCCGCACCAGCAGGCATACGCCAAGGCGCTCGGCGCCGACGTCGTTGTTCCGGGCAGCGAACTTCAGCGGGCTGTCCGCCGTGAAGTGGGCGGCATGCTGGTGGGTGGCCAACTCACCTCGGGCGCACACGTCACCATCGACGCCGTCGGCTCCAACTCGTCGGTCAGCGATGCGTTGGGCATGACCAAACCCCGCGGCCGAGTTGTTCTCCTCGGGATGCCCGGTGATGTCACCCTCGACCTGACCGGGCTGTGGCACCGAGAAACCGAACTCAAGGGCGCCTACACCTACGGCACCGAGACACTGGCCGACGGACGCACCACGTCGACCTTCGACCTGGCCATCGACACCGCCAACCATTTCGAAGCCGAGCGACTGCTCTCAGCCACCTACCCGCTCGCCGATCACGTCGACGCCATTGCGCACGCGGCCTCGGCAGGTCGCCGCGGCGCTGTCAAGATCGCTTTCGACATGCGGGAGCACTCATGATGCCGCTCGCCGATTCCCAAGCGAATCGCCATCTCCACGCCGACTCCCCCCTCCACGCCCACTCCCCCTTGCGAAAGAGTGTTCACTGATGCCACGCCCAGGATTCGTTCTCGACGTCGATCGTTCGACACCACCCATGCTCTTCTGGCGCGGCGAGAACTTCAGCCTCGAACGTCTCCCCGCCGACCGCAGCCGAGTCATCTATCCACCCGAACCGCTGGCCGGCATCGAAGACGTCGACGGCGCCATTCGCAACGCGCTGCTCAATCCCATGGATGCCGAGCCGCTCCCGACGCTGCTCAAGCCAGACATGAAGCTCACCATTTGCTTTGACGACGCGTCGCTCTCTTTGCCCAAAATGCGCCAGCCAGACACGCGTCAACGCATCATCGAGGCCGTGCTCGAAATGGCAGCAGCGGCTGGCGTCGACGACGTCCATCTCATCGCTGCGCTCGGTCTGCACCGGCGGATGCACGACTACGAACTCAAGCACGTGCTCGGCGATCGCATCTTCGACGCTTTCCATCCTCGCGGCACGCTGTATCAGCACGACGCCGAGGACTACGACAACCTGGCAGTGATCGGCGAGACCGAGGAAGGCGAGGTCCTTGAGATCAACAAGCGTGTCGCTGAGTCCGACCTCGTCGTCTACGCCAACGTCAACCAAGTCGCCATGGATGGTGGCTGGAAGTCGATCACCACTGGCGTCGCTTCGTATCGGTGCCTGAGCTTTCACCACAACCCGAAGACGCTGCAGAACACCCGCAGCCTGATGGATCGCCATCACAGCGATCTCCACAAGAGCTTGTGGCGAATGGGCAAGGTCCTGCGCGACAGCGGTCCGCAGGTGTTCACGGTCGAGACCACGCTGAACACGAACACGTTCCCCAAGCCCTTTGACTTCCTCGCGAAGCGCGAATGGGAGTGGAACGCCAAGGACCGGGCAACGTACCTCGCCACGCAGAAATCGCTGAGCGCGATGCCGGTCAAGGCACGCCGCAAGATCATGCACAGCATCGAGTCGCCATATGAGATGACCAGCGTCCAGGCCGGATTCACACCGACCGTGCACGAAGAGACGCTGAAGAACGTCTACGCCCAGCACCTTGTTGAAGTCGAGGGCCAGACCGACATCTTGACCATGGGCATCCCCTACATCTGCCCGTACAACCCTGAGGGCATCATGAACCCGATCCTCGTCATGTGTATGGGCTTGGGATACCTGTTCAACATGTACCGCGGCAAACCGCTGGTGCGCGAGGGCGGTGTCATCATCATGACGCACCCGACGTATCCCGACTTCAACCCCATCCACCATCCGAGCTACATCGACTTCTTCGAAGAGGTGCTGCCCGACTCGACCGACCCTGCGGTGATGAGCGAGAAGTGGGAGAAGAAGTACGCCGAGGATGAGTGGTACCGACACCTTTACCGAACGGGCAATGCGTATCACGGCGTGCATCCGTTCTACGCCTGGTACTGGGGAGCTCACGGCCAACAGCACGCGGGCAAGGTCATCATCGTCGGCGGTGACGCCCCCACGGTTCGACGCTTGGGGTTCACGCCCGCTTCGACGATGAACGACGCCTTGGAGATCGCGAGCGACGTTGTCGGCCGGTCACCGTCGATCACCCACCTCCACGTACCCTCGGTCCTGGTCGCCGACGTCAAGTAGGGCGCTCCGGCAATGGCCTCTTCACACATCAAACGGGCACAACGGCTCGCTGGCACCGCCGAACGCGCGCTCAGTCAGGCCACCACACCACTGCGCAACTTCGGGTTCCCGTACCGCACCCCGACCGTGCCGCGTGGCGTCGAAGTGCCACCCGAGGTATCGGGACTTGGCGCCCACTACGACACCGAATGGGCACGCCGTCCACTTGCGTCGGGCGTGCGCGGAATCATCACCGAAGGCCCGATTCGCCTCGCAGCGCGTGCACTGACCAACCCCGAGGTCACTGGCGTCGACCGGTTGAGCGACCTCACCCGGTTGGAAAATCCGCCCCCGGTGATCTTTGCTCCGACACACCACAGTCACCTCGACACCGGCGTGATGATCCGGTCGATCCCGACCGTGTGGCGACGCCAGCTGGTCGTCGCCGCTGCTGCTGACTACTTCTTCGACAAGAAGTGGAAGTCGGCAATTTCGGCGCTGTCACTCAACGCGGTGCCGATCGACCGCGAGTCGACGGGGCGAACCTCGAGCGACCTGCTGTCGGGACTCATCGCTGATGGCTACAGCCTGGTGATCTACCCAGAGGGCGGCCGCTCCCCTGACGGTTGGGGCCAGGATTTCAAGGGCGGCGCCGCGTACCTGGCGTCGAAGACCGCTACACCGGTGGTGCCCGTGTTCATCGACGGCACCGGCGCCATCTTCGGCAAGGGTATGAAGTGGCCCAAGCCCGGCAGCACGAAGATCGTGTTCGGCTCGGCCCTCTCGCCCCTCGAAGGTGAATCGACCCGGCGGTTCAACGCTCGTATCGAAGCTGCCGTCACCGTGCTCGGCGACGAGGCGATCACCGACTATTGGTCTGCCCGCCAACGAGCTGCCCGCGGCACGAGCCCGGCATTGACCGGCCCGGAGCACACCAGCTGGCGACGTGACTGGGACCTTGCGGACCGGCGCAAACTCGGGGCTGCCAGCAAGCGCCGCAGACAGAAGCGCACCTGGCCCGACCTCGGCTGAGCAGCGAGGCGAACACTCACCAGGTGTCGATGTTGGGCCGTTCACCGCGCGACGGGGGCGCTGCAGCGAGCAGCGTGGTGATCCAGCGCCGCGTGTCGGCCGGGTCGATCACGTCGTCGATTTCGAAGTGTGTGGCGACGCTGACCGCCTTGCCGTGTTCGTACATCCGATCGACCATCGTGTTGAACAGCGCTTCACGCTCTGCGTCGCTCGCTGCGGCCTCGAGCTCCTTGCGGTAACCAAGCCGCACCGCACCTTCGAGTCCCATGCCTCCGAACTCTCCCGTTGGCCACGACAGGCAAGCCAGCGGAGCCTTCGTGGAACCGCCCATCATCGCCTGGGCGCCGAGGCCGTAGGACTTCCTCGTCACGACGGTCACCATCGGGACCGAGAGGTTGGCTCCCGTCACGAACAGGCGGCTGCAATGGCGAACCAACGCTGTCTCTTCCACGTCGGGGCCGACCATCATGCCGGGCGTGTCACACAACGTGATCACCGGCAGCCCGTGTGCATCGCAAAGCTGCATGAACCGAGCCGCCTTGTCGGCACCATCGGAATCGATCGCTCCAGCCAAGTGGTGCGGGTTGTTGGCGACGACCCCCACGGGCCGCCCCTCGACGCGCGCCAATGCCGTGACCATGCCCAGGCCAAAGTCGCGCCGCAGTTCCGTGACCGAGCCAACGTCGAAGAGGCCATCGATGACGCGCCGGATGTCGTAGGCCCGGAGTCGGTCAAGCGGCACGACGTCGCGCAGGGCGGTCTGATCCGGCGACTCCCACAATTCAACCGAGCCCTGGAAGTACCCGACCAGCCGCTTCGCGATTGTGGTGGCCTCGGCTTCGTCGGCAGCGACGATGTCGACCACGCCATTGGCACGCTGCACCTCGATCGGACCGATCTCGAGCGGCTCGTACACACCCAAACCGCCGCCTTCGATCATCGCTGGACCGCCCATGCCGATGTTCGAATCTTCCGTGGCGATCACGATGTCGCAACACCCCAACAGGGCTGCGTTGCCGGCGAAGCAATAGCCGGCGTTGACGCCGATGAGCGGCACCGTCCCCGACAACTCGGCAAACCAGAGAAATGCCAGGCAGTCGAGGCCACTCACCCCGAGTTGGTCGGTGTCGCCGGGCCTGCCGCCACCACCTTCGGTGAAGAACACCACCGGCAAGCGGAGCTGCTCAGCCAGCTCGAACAGTCGATCCTTCTTGCGGTGGTTCTGCGTACCCTGGGTCCCGGCAAGCACGGTGTAGTCGTACGACATCGCAATGCACTTGCGTGTGCGTTCGTCAGCAAACAGATCCCCGTTGACGTCTCCGATACCGGCAACGAGTCCGTCGCCCGGTGTGTTCTCGATCAGGTCGGCCAGGTCCCGTCGCCGACGCTGCGCGGCAATGACGAGCGGCCCGTACTCGATCAAGCTCCCCTCATCGACGAGGTCAGCAACGTTCTCCCGCGCCGTGCGCCTCCCGCGCCGCCGACGCTTCGCCACGGCCTCCGGTCGCGCCGCGTCGAGCCCACCCTCATGTCGCTCGATGACTTCGGTCAGATCGGGCCGGTCGAGTCCAGTCGGCAGCGCCATCGCCGAGGAAATGTCGGGGGGCGGCAGCGTTGCGTCGTCATCGGAGTCCACCGGGTCGCCGAGCGACATCAAGACGTCACCAACAGCGAGCGTCGCGCCTTCGACAACCGCAATCGACGCGACCACCCCATCAGCGGGAGCAACCACCTCGTGGTGCATCTTCATCGACTCAACCAGCGCCAGAGCCCCGCCAAACCGCACCGCTTCACCCGGGCGCGCCAACAACGCCACCACGGTTCCCTGCAACTCCGACACCACGTCAATCGTCATCGCCAGTGTTTACAGCACTCGCCCCCTCTGCCCCGAAGCGGTGAGTCTGTTGGCCGTCTGCTGAAGTCAGCGTGCTACGAAGGTGAGCGTTGGAAGGTGGTGATCGACTGATCCCCCATCACGAGTTCAGCGGCGACAGCTGCGAAAAGCGCGGGCACAATGAAACCTGGCTGTCCCGTCGTTTCGGCAACGAACATGACAGCGGCGAGCGGCACGCGGTAGCCGGCGCCGAGGAATGCCGCCACGCCAAGAATGACGTACAAGGTGGGGTCAAGCGGGTTGATGATGTCGCCCACACCGCGCCCAACGATGGCTCCGCCAACCACGAGCGGAATGAATACACCGCCGACGCCGCCGCCGGCGAGGGTCACTGCCGTCGAGAGACATCGAATGAAGAAGATCGCGGCGAGCAGCCAGATGGCATGCTCCTCACCCAGCCAGCCGAACACCTCATAGCCGGACCCGAGCGTGAGGCTCTCGCCGGTCAGTGCCCGGGTCAGCATGAAGAGACCGGTGAGCGACGCTCCCGTGATCACCAGTCGGACCGTGATCGGGCGAAGCGTGAAGGCCTTGGCCATGCGGATCAGTCGCGAGAATGCGCGTGCGCCGAGCGCACACCCGATACCGATGAACACAGCACCCGCCAGGTCCTTGTACTGGAACGCAACGGCCCGGTCGGTGTCGAAGGAGAAGATGGGTTTGGTGCTGCTGAAGGCAACGAAGACGAGATAGCCCGATGCCGACGCAACCAGCGCCGGGAGCAGCATGCGTCGTGCCATCTGGTCGCGAAACGGAACTTCAAGAGCAAAGATCGCACCGGTGGCGGGCGCCTTGAAAATCGCCGCGACACCAGCAGCGGCCCCCGCGACGAGCAGCGTTCGGTAGTCGGCGCCTCGAAAGGCAGCGGGGAGCCGCCGCTGGATGAACGCACCCATCGCCGACCCGCCGTACATCGACGGGCCTTCCAGCCCCATTGCCCCACCCATGCCAAGCGTCGCGATTGCCGCCATGATGCGACCGATGAAGGCTCGGGGTCGGAGTGGGTATTCCGAGTCGTGGAACGCGCGCAGGTATTCATCCGAGGTAGCTGGCGATGCGCCGTTGCCAACGATCCGGAGGATGAGTGCCGCCGCAACCAGTCCGAGGCCCGGCGCGATGGCGGCGAACCAGAGTGGACCGTGCAGCACTCTGTCGAAAGCCACCTCGGCGACGACAAATTCGAAGAAACGGACGCCGAGTCCGGTGATTGCTCCGGTGACCGCAGCCAGCAACACGACTTCGCGTGATCGCCGAACAAGGTCGCGTAGTTCGCCCGTGCGGATGTCGAAGGCGGCGGGCGTCATCGCCGTCATCACCTTGGGTCGCCACACGACCTCCGACTCTACGCCTTCAACACAACATGTTTCGCAGGCTGCGCCGGCTTCGTCGCAGTCTGTTCAAGTTTGTCGCTCAACTGGCCAATTCGATGCAGGCCTGACACTCCCGCGGCTCGATCGCCTCATGCGTTCAGCTTGGCAGCCGGGCGCGGTCAGGATTGACGAGCGAGCTCGTCGGCGAAGTACGGAATCGTCTTCGCAAGCCCTGCGCGGAGTGCGATCGTCGGCGCCCAGTCGAGGTGCCGTGTTGCGAGGGTGATGTCGGGCTGGCGTTGCTTCGGATCGTCGCTCGGCAGCGGTTCGTGGACGAGACCAGCGGTGGAGCCGGTCAGTTCGACCACAATTTCAGCGAGCTCGAGCATGGTGAATTCGACAGGGTTGCCGATGTTGATTGGCCCGGTCTGGTCACTGTCGAGCAGGGCGACAAAACCGCGCACCTCATCAGCGACGTAGCAGAAGCTGCGTGTCTGTTGACCATCGCCGTAGATCGTGAGCGCCTCACCACGCAGCGCCTGCACGATGAAGTTCGACACGACCCGACCATCGTCGGGCTGCATGCGCGGACCATAGGTGTTGAAGATCCGAACGATCTTCACGTCAACGCCCTTGCTGCGGTGATAAGCCATCGTCAACGCCTCAGAGAAACGCTTTGCCTCGTCATACATCGAACGATGACCGATCGAGTTGACGTGACCCCAGTACGTCTCGGGCTGAGGATGCACCAGCGGGTCTCCATAGACCTCACTCGTCGACGCCATGAAGAACGTTGCCGATTTGCGATCGGCGAGTTCGAGCAGGTTGCGTGTACCGATGCTGCCGACATCAAGCGTTTCGATCGGGAACGCGTAGTAGTCCTTCGGTGATGCCGGACTGGCCAAGTTCATCACTGCATCGACGTCACCGTCGACGTCACATGCCACGACGATGTCCTGCTCGATCAACGTGAACGAGTCGTGACCGATCAAATGCGCAACGTTGGCGGCACGACCGGTGATGTAGTTGTCGACGCAGACGACCTCGTCGCCGCGGTCGATCAGAGCATCACAAAGATGCGATCCGAGGAAGCCCGCACCGCCGGCAACGACGACGCGCACTATCGGCGTCCGACGCCGTCGTAACCGAGTCCGACTCGCTTGACGTTCCACGGATCGAACATGTTGCGCATATCCACCAGTGTGGTCCCCGCACCCACCCGTTCAGCAACATCTTCCAAATCGATCTTCGCGAACTCTGGCCACTCCGTGAACACACACAGCACGTCAGCGCCGTCAGCGACCTCGATCAGCTCCGAACACAACTCGATGCCATCCAACGCGACCGCCTGATGTGGACTGAGCTCACCGCACGTTGTCGGGTCGAACGCCCGCACACGCGCCCCAGCCTTGCGCAGCTCGGCAATGATCGCCATTGCCGGCGACTCACGCAAATCATCAGTGCCAGCTTTGAACGTCAACCCCATCGCACCAACAGTCACACCCTCCAAATTCGAATGGTGTCGACCCACCGCCCTGGCGACCTTGTCGACCATCCGGGCACGTTGTTCGTCGTTGACCTCGACCACACCGCGCATCATCGAAAAGTTGTAGCCATGATCTTCGGCGATCTTGACCAACGCACGAGAGTCCTTCGGGAAACAACTCCCGCCCCAACCCGGGCCCGGATTCAAGAACTGCCGGCCAATCCGCTTATCAGAACCAATCCCGTCGACAACGGCTGCAACATCGGCACCCACCGCCTCACACATCGCAGCCACCGCATTCACAAAAGAGATCTTCATCGCCAAGAAACCGTTCGCCGCGTACTTGATCGTCTCCGCCGAGGACGGATCCGTAATGATGATCGGCGTGTCGATGCCGTCATAGAGCGCAGCAACCTTCTCCGCTGCCCCACGGTCACTGGAACCAATCACCACCCGATCGGGCAACAAGAAATCGCCAACAGCAGTGCCCTCACGCAGAAACTCCGGATTCGAGACCACGAACACGTCAGATCGCTGCAACACCTGCTCAACAGCAATCGTCGAACCCACCGGCACCGTTGACTTGTTCACCACCACCGCACCAGGCTTCAACACCGGCGCAATCTGCCCAGCCGCCGCCTCGATATACGACAGATCCGCTGAACCGTCCTCACCCTGCGGCGTCGGCACACACAAAAACACGATGTCGGCATCAACCGCAGCAGCCTCGGCACCCAACACGAACTCGAGACGACCCAACCCTCGAGCATCGGTCACGACCTGCTCCAAGCCGTCCTCCACAATCGGAATATGGCCAGCATTCAACATGTCGACCTTGCGCTGATCAATATCACCACACACCACGTGATGACCCATATGCGCAAAACACGCACCCGTCGTCAAACCCACATAGCCGGTCCCCACCACACCCAAACGAATCGACGAATCTGGCATAGGAGTGAAACCTCGAGTGATGATGTCGGACATGGCGCCCGCCCTTTCGTGCCGATGAAACCGTTCGTCGGTCCCGGCACCACGAAGATCAGGACCCGTCAGGATATCGGCCGATTCTCAACGAACTTGAGACGGCTCCTCCAACACGAACTGAGCCACGGACGTCTGACACCTCCGAGAGCAGTCGGAATGAGCAGTCGGAGAGCAGTCGGTGGACCGCGAGTTCCGATTGTTGATCAGTTGCGCGGAACTTCGTTCCAGGGCACGGACTTGTCGACACGGGGCTCGCCGGGGAGTCCGAGGACCTGCTCACCGAGGATGTTCCGCATGATCTCTGACGTGCCGCCTTCAATGGAGTTTGCACGAACTCGGAGAAACGCGTAGCGCAGTCCGTGCGCAGAGCCGCTCGCAATGGATTCCTCAGGACGACGGAAGGTGTAGTCGTAGTCAATCAAGGCGTCGGCGCCGAGCAAGTTCATACAGAACTCGTACAGCCCCATGTTCAGTTGCGAGTACGCCAGCTTGGCAATCGACATTTCAGGGCCGGGGTTTCCGGACCGCGCGTTCTGGCTTGCGCGCATGTTGGTCAGGCGGCCGACTTCGGCCTCAACCCAGAACTGCATCAGTCGATCCTTGGTGGCCGGGTCCTTGCGTGACTCGTCCATGGCTTCCCATACTTCGACGGCGTCGTTCGCCGCGCCGCCGCGCCGGGGCACACCGCCGCCGCCGCCGCCAATGGCGTTGCGCTCGTTCATCAGCGTGGTCAGGCTGGCCCGCCAGCCTTCGCCGACCGCTCCGACGCGACAGTCGTCCGGCACGCGGACGTCGGTCATGTAGACCTCGTTGAACTCTGCCTCACCCGTGATCTGACGCAATGGCCGAACTTCGACACCCTCGGCGCGCATGTCGAGTGCGAAGTAGGTCATGCCCTTGTGCTTCGGTGCCTCAGGATCTGTGCGGGTGACCAGCATCCCGAAATCAGCGACGTGCGCCAACGTGTTCCACACCTTTTGGCCGTTGACGATCCATTCGTCGCCGTCGCGCTCGGCGCGGGTACCGAGTCCAGCAAAGTCAGATCCTGCACCAGGCTCGGAAAACAGCTGACACCACTTCTCTTCGCCGGTGAACATCGGGCGGAGAAAGCGTTCTTTCACGGCGTCATCGCCGTGCGTCGCAATCGTCGGCCCTGCCAGCGCCATGAAGAACGTGCTCGGGTCAGTCGGCTTCGCTCCGGCCTCCTTCAGGCGACGCTCGACGATGCGGTTCAATTCGGGGCGCAGCCCGAGTCCTCCGTCACCTTCGGCAAAGTGGACCCAGGCCAGTCCGGCGTCGAATCGAGCGCCACGAAATTCGGCGTTGTCCATTGTCGAGGGGTCGTGAGCGGCGAGCAGCGCGTCGAGCGCATCATTGACCCGTTGCGTCTCGGGATCGACGGATCTCGATCCGGCAGCGGCGTCGGTCTCGTTGAGTGTTGCGGTCATTCGTGCAGTGTCGCAGAAGGCCGTTGTCGTCACGAAGTTGGCCCGACGACACACGTCACGTCATGGACGCCGAAGAGACCCTGCCAGCATCCCGCTTCCGTATCTTCGTGCTGGGTACCTTCGAAGCGTGCTTGCATTTGCCGCGACGCCAGGATTGCTCGAAACACTCGAGGAGGGATGCGGTGATGACCCCTCGTTCATTTGCGAGCAGGTGTACGACCTCACTGACGGCAACGAGGACTTGACCCAAGTCGTTGACTGGGTGCTTCATCGGCCGCTCACGATTCTGATCATTCTCGCCGTTGCGTGGATATCAAGTCGGCTCGCCCGACGTTATGTCTTTCGTGCGGTCGAGAAATTCGTGGACTCCGACAGCTCAGCAGCTGCTCGTCGTCTCCGCCAGATCGGCATTGATCTCCCCGAGACGATCAGCGGCGAGGAACCCGATCCCCGCCGGCAGGCCCGGGCCGCCTCGATCGCGAACGTCGTCGGCAGCACGCTGGCGGTGTTGATCTGGACGGTCGCGACCATCTTGATCATTGGTGAACTGGGTTTCGATCTTGGCCCATTCATCGCCGGGGCTGGCATCGCTGGCGTGGCTCTTGGGTTCGGTGCCCAAGGTTTGGTCAAGGACTGTATTGCCGGACTGTTCATGCTGGTCGAGGACCAATATGGGATTGGCGATTTCGTCGATCTCGGCGAGGCAATTGGTGAAGTCGAAGAGGTGACGCTTCGAGTCACCAGGCTCCGCGGCCTCAACGGAACTGTCTGGCACGTGCCCAACGGTGAAGTTCGACGGGTCGGCAACACGTCCCAACTCTGGTCGGTTGCGCTCGTCGATGTCGATGTCGCGTACGACAGCGACCTTGACGAAACGCGTGAGCTGATGCTGAGCACCACACAGGAGGTGTGCCGATCCGAAGCGTGGAGGGCGGACGTACTTGAGGATCCGATTGTGCTCGGCGTCGAAGCCTTGGGTGCTGACGGCATCACGATGCGCATGATCGTGAAGACCACACCGGGCTCGCAGTGGGCTCTGCAGCGACGGCTGCGTGAAGCACTCAAATCGTCGTTCGACAATGCCGGGATCGAAATTCCGTTCCCACAACGCACCGTGTGGATGCGCGGCGAGAGCGAGGCAAACACCGGCGACGGATCAGAAACGATCGGCGATCACGCCGGCACGTGACCACCGTGCCCAGCTCTTTCAAGATTCCCCGGCTTTCGTCAAAGAAGCTGCGCCGCGCGCTGGCGGCTGCCACAATGTCGCAATGTTGATCGGCATGGTGGCGCTGGGTTGGGACGTGGTCTCCGCTACGCCATCCGGTCGCGGCCTCGTCATTGGAATCCTCCTGCTCGCCATCGCGGCGATCGGCCTCTGGTTCGCTGAACGTCACGTCGCTCCCACTCGCCCGCAGCCGGCGGATCACCCCGGCGAGCTCCGCAGAGAATCACCCGCCGTCGTCAACATGTTGACCAATGATGCAACGCTGACGGCATCAGGGTTCCGGGCCACCCTCATCGATCTGGCCGCTCGCGGCTGGCTGCGCCTACTGCCACCGGCCGACGACGATGATGACCTGGGTCGGGTGCGACCCGCTGCCACGGCCTATGAGGGAGATGCGCTCCTCCCCCACGAGCGCCTCGTACTGCAACACGTGATGGCCCGGTTCACGACCGACCGAGCGATTCCCGTGCGATTTCTGGCAGTTGACGTCAAGGGTGCATGGTGGCGTCGGTTCCGTTCCCTCGTTGTCGACGACGCCCAGCAGGCCGGACTCTTGCGTCGACGTTGGACGGCGCAGCTGCTGGCTGCCCCTGCCGTGCTCGTCGTTCTCGCTGGGTTGATCATCTGGGCGGCGCGCGACGGTGACGTCGATGTCGCCGTCGTCGACTCGATCGAGCGTCGGGCGTGGTTCTTCGCAGCGCTCCTCGGCGTGGCGGCACTTGGCTATCGCATCGTTCGTCACGCCATCGACCACTCCCTCACTCATACCGAGGCGGGCCTTGCGGCGACGCGAGAATGGCTGGCAGTCCGTCAGCAGCTGGTCGAGGCCGACTACGGGCCGATGGCCCCCAGCGCGATCGAGGTCGGTGATCGCAGTCTCGGCTACGCCTCGGCGATGTGCCTCGCCGAGGGCGCAGCGGTCGAGCTGCCCTTGGCCCGCGAAGACCACCACCGCGCGTGGAGCAACGTTGGCCAGCACGCACGTTTGGTGCGAGTGAAATATCCAACGCGTCTCGGGTACGGCCTGCACCCCGCGGTCGCGATGGTCGCCGGACTCGTCGCTGCGTTCGTCGGATTGCGTCTCCGACGGTTCTTCAGCGACGCCGCCCGTGGCGACACTCTGGATTCGTTGTACGAGCGCTTCCCGGAACAGGACTGGCTCATCGCAGACGTGGCAACAGGGCTCACCGTGCTCACGTTCGCCCCCATCCTGGCCGGCGTCTTCGTTGCCATCGCTGGCGCTGCCGACGTGTTCAGCACCGTCGAACGGACCGGCGTCGTGCTCCGGGCTCGTCAACCTGCCGAAGTGGCGCCACTACCTCGTTTGATTCGCAGGCTCATCGAACGCGATCGATACACGCTGTTCGTGGCAATCGACGATGGGACCTCAGACACGGTTGTGGCATGGCGCGCAGGCGAGCGCAATGCCATCCCCCAGGGAGCGAACGCAACCGTGCGGGCCTCACCGGTACTCGGCTACGTCCGCCGCGCGGTTCCGGTCGGACACATTCTCGTCGACGACTAGCGACTCGTCGACGACGAGCGAGCGGCTGGTCGGGCGGAGTCGGCGTTGCGCCGGATGGCGTCAACGATTTCTTGCTGGCGCGGCTCGGGCACGTCGTGGCCCATGTCAGGGAACATCAACAGCCGAGAGCCAGGAATCGCCGCAGCAGTTGCCGTACCACCGCTCGGCCGCACCAATTTGTCCATCAACCCATGGATGACGAGCGCGGGAAGGTCAAGCTTGCGCAGCGCTGGTGTTCGGTCCGGACTCGCCATGATGGCCGCCGTCTGGCGGCCTGTGCCCGCAGGCCGAAATGACCGGTCGACGCTGATCTGGGAGCGGCGCAGATGCTCTGACGGGTCGAAGTGGGACCCGCTGAAGAGGGCAAACATGTCGACCGAGCGCTGCGCTGCGGTCGCGCGGTTCGGCGTCGGCATTTTTGCCAGCTTCGGCATGATTGACGGAGCGATCCGACCGCTCTTGCGGTCACCGGTGTTGGACATGATCGACGTCAGTGATCGCACACGCTGCGGATGCTCGATTGCGATGGTCTGCGCGATCATGCCGCCCATCGACATCCCCACGACATGTGCTTGCTCAATACCGAGCGCGTCAAGCAGACCGATGGCGTCATTGGCCATATCGGTGATCAGGTAGCCGGCCTTTGGCGGACGCTTGACCAGCGTTGCAAGCACCGCTCGCGTTTGGGTGGGCGGCTCCCAGTCGAACTCGGTGGAGAGACCCTGATCACGATTGTCGAACGTGATCACTTGGAAACCTGCAGCAACGAACCGGTCGATGAATCCATCGGACCAGTCAGTGAGCTGGCCACCCAGGCCCATCACCATCAGCAGCGGTTCGCCTTCGCCAGTTGTCTCGTATTCGATCGTAATGCCGTTTGCTTCCACCGATGCCATGTCGCCGAGCGTACGCCAGCGAGGTCGCGAGCATCTCAGAGAGCGCGGAAGAAGCCGGCTTTCAAATAGGCGCCCTCGGGGAAGGTGACCGGGTGGTCGATGTCGTGGCCCGTGCGGACGAGCTGGCGGAGGTCGCGGCCCGCCGCGTCGGCAGCATCCAGCACCGTCGCATAGAACAAGTCGGCAGAGACCCGGCTCGAGCACGAGGCCTGGACGAAGATTCCACCGGGACGCACGAGGCGAAGTCCAATGTGGGTGAGCCGGGTGTAGGCCCGCACGGCAACGTCGACACTCGACTGTTTTTGTGCGAACGACGGCGGATCGACAATCACGATGTCGTAGGTCTTCCCAGCCCGGGCGAGGGCGATCATCACATCGAAGGCATCGCCGACTTCGGTGGTGTGTTCACACGCGGCCACCTCGGCTCGTGCCGCGTTGTGGGCCATGTTGCGCTCGGCAATCGCAAGCGTCGGGGCGGAGATGTCGACGCTGTGGACGCTGCGCGCTCCCCCTGCGGCGGCGTGCACACTGAAGCCGCCTGTTGACGCGAACACGTCCAAGACGTCGCGATCGCGAGAGAGCCGTCCGAGCCGGAGCCGATTAGCACGTTGATCGAGGAAGTGGCCCGTCTTCTGTCCGGTGCGAACGTCGGCCTCGAAAATGAGCCCGCCTTCCGTGAACAACACAGGCCCGTCGGGAATCTCTCCGGCAATCACGTCGCCGTCATCGAGTCCGTAGGTCTCACCGGCAGCGACGTTGCGCCCGAGCCGGAGGACCACCGACGTTGCATCGGTGGTGGTCATCAGCACATCTGTCAACAGGGCCAGGTGCGGAAACCAGACCGGCGAGTACAACTTGACGACGAGCGTGGTGTCGTACTGGTCGACCACGAAGCCGGGCAACCCGTCGTTTTCGCCGTTGATCAGCCTGAAAGCCGGGTGCCCAGCGGACTCGGCGTCCACGAGTGGTTGGCGGATCTGTCGAGCCGCGGCGATTGCTTGCGTCCAGAAGTCTGCATCGATGGTTGCAGGCTTGCCGACGTGCAGGATGCGGATGGCGATCGGACCGTTCGGGTCATAGAGGCCAATCGCGGCGAACCGTCGATCGTTGTCGAAGATGACCGCGAGGTCGCCCGGGGCACCATCATGATTCACCGATGCGACCGACTCATCAAACACCCAGGGGTGTCCCGCGCGTACGTGCCGGAGCGCGTCCGCGGTGATGCGGACGGCGAGGCGGCGGTCAGAGACCTGCGGGAGCGATTCGAGCACCAGGTGAGGTTACGGCCGCCCCGTCCGTTCTACCTCGGGATGAAACGGGCAGGCGGTCAGGCGTTCGGCAACACCACGACGCCAACACTCGGTGCGACGTTGCCGTCGTGCACGTCGGCCCACGCTGCTGCAGCTCCGTCGGAGCCGGTGCGGTGGTCGATCGACAGCCAGGTACGGCTGCCTTCGACGAACGATGTGAGCGCATCGGCGCATCGCTGTTGGTACACCTCGCGTCCCCACTGCTCCAAGCGTCGACCGACCTCCGACGGAGCAAAAAACAGCTCTGGCTGTGGGCCGGGCAACTGAGCCGCAGTTGCAGCATCGACATCGGGCGCGTCATGGTGGCTGCGGCCGACGGTCATCGAATACTTGAGCTGGTCGCCAAGATGGGTGTGCACCGATCCAAGCACCGTTGGATTGCCCGCCATGTCGATGGACACTGTTGCGACAGACGCATCGATGTCGGCGACCTCGTCGTAGGTGACGACCTGGTCGTAGTAGCCGAGGCCGCGCACGAAGTCAGCGTTGCCAGCCGAAGTCAGTCCGATGACCTTGGCGACGCCACGTTCCGCAGCACGCTGGGCAAACCCGATTGCCGTCTTCGACGATGCGGACAGTACGACGACCTGCGTTGCGCCGAAGTAGGCCGGTTCGCCGTTGTCGGTGCCGCCACCAGAATCGGCAAAGAACTCTTCGGCGAGGTAGCCGGTGAGGAACAGCCCGCGGAGCAGCACGTGGCGGTCTTCACCGTCGTCGGCAGCGTCGTACATCGCGTCGCGCTTCGTGTCGACGTATGAGCGATACACCGGCGCGTGCGGCTGCCGGTGGGCACCGTCGTCGCGGAACCCGTCGCTCACCAACGTGGCGGTGATGACCGTGGTCGATGCCATGGGGAACCATCCGTAGTAGCGACCGCCAACGGCGATGTCGGGGTTGTTCGACTCGACGACTTCGGCCCAGCCCATCGCCGGCACCTGACCGAACGGCAGCTCGGTGGGAAAGAATTCCCAGTACGCAAGCATGTCACCGAACACGGCGTAGGTGATGTTGTTGGCGGTCACGGCAAATCGATCGATACGCAGCCGGACCTGATTCTCATCGAGCGGCTGTTCGGCCATCTCGACGGTCTTGGTGGTGCCGATGACCTTGCGTTCGACGAGAAGTGCGTGATCCATCATTCCAGCATGACAGACCGCGGTTCGACGGTGTCAGCCGGTTGGAGCTGCTGCGCGTCAACCGACTACAACCGGGGCATGACTCAAGACGCCAACTACCGCAACACCGACCACGCGCCGCTCGATCTCAAGAGCCTGTTCGGTCTGTCCGGCAAGGTCGCCGTAGTCACCGGAGGCTCGCGCGGCATCGGCTACATGATCGCGGCCGGCCTGGTTGCCAATGGCGTGAAGGTCTACATCACTGCGCGAAAAGCCGCACAGTGTGATGCGGCGGCCGCAGAGTTGTCGCAGGCTGAGCCCGGACACGGCGAGTGCATCTCGATTCCGGCCGACATGTCGACTGCTGCCGGTATTGCGTCCCTGGTCAGTGCGTTCTCTGAGAACGAGAACCAGCTCGACATCCTGGTCAACAACGCCGGAGCTGCGTGGGGCGCTCCACTCGGCGAATTCCCCGAGATGGGCTTCGACAAGGTAATGGACATCAACGTCAAGGCGCCGTTCATGCTGACCCAGGCATTCCTCCCGCAGCTGAAAGCAGGCGCCTCGGACGAGGACCCGGCGCGTGTCGTGATGATTGGATCGATCGACGGCATCCGAGTCCCGGTCGGCGACAACTACTCGTACTCGGCGTCCAAGGCCGCCATTCACATGATGACGCGGCATATGGCCTCCCACTTGGTCGGTGAGCACATCCTGCTCAACTCGATCGCTCCTGGTCCGTTCCCATCAAAGATGATGGCCTACATGCTCGACGACGAGGACAACCGCAACATGGTTGAGGGCACGAACCCGCGCAAGCGGGTGGGCACGCCGCAAGACATCGCCGGCACCGTGATCTTCTTGTCCAGCCGAGCCAGCGCCTACACCACCGGCACCGTCATTCCCGTCGACGGCGGCATCTCCACGCTCTGAGCAGCAAGCAGCGGACTGATCGAAATGAAATGATGTCGTCATGGCAATGCGGTTGAAGGACTCGTACCACTTGGGCCAGCAAGTTGCTGACGACCCGCTCGTGCAGGTGATCGATGACTTCGTCACCGAGACCGAGCGGAGCCACATCATTCGGCTCACTGCGGACAAGCTCGACACTGCCCTGGTCAGCGCCGTCGGTGCAGCAAAGACCAGCGACGGACGGACGGGTTCGGTGGCGTGGGTCAAACACGACCACACACCGATCGTGCGGGGCTTGGTCAAGCGAGTGAGCAACCTCGTCGGCATTCCGGTGCGGCACGCTGAGTCGCTGCAGGTCGTGCACTACGGGGAGACCCAGGAGTACAAACCACACTTCGACGCGTACGACATGACGACGGAGAAGGGACAGCAGCGCACCGCCAAGGGCGGCCAGCGGCTCGTGACCGCGCTGATGTACCTCAACGAGGTCGAGGACGGCGGCGGCACGATTTTTCCAAAGCTCGACCTCGAAGTCGAGGCCCGCCCCGGCCGCATGGTGATCTTCCACAACGTGGGCGACAACGACCTCGAAGATTTGACGCGCCACCGCCACTCGCTGCATGGCGGGTCACCTGTGTGGGGTGGCCAAAAATGGGCCTGCAACCTGTGGTTCCGGCAGTTCCCATATGACACGAATACGACCCGAGGCCAGATCGGCAAACGCTCCAGTCGCAAACGTAGATAGGGACGGCGCTCACTGATGGCTCGAACGCCCAAGGTGGCCGGTACCTCGAAGCGATTTTGAACGCCTGGGAACGCAACCTGCGCACAGCCTTGAGCCGGCACAGCACGCCCGGATTGCTACCAACAAACGACCTGAAGAACATTGAGCTGCGACCTGGGTGTGGTCGGCTTTCTGCATGTTTAAAGACGCTGCCCGCAGCCAGTCGGTGAGCCGTACGCGCTCCGAGGTTGATGCCGAACTGCAGCCGAGCAAGGCCGCAGCTGTCCAGCGCCATGCTCCAGCGGCCACGCGTCGTCAGTCCGTGGTGCAGGCGAAGCTCAGCGTTGGGCCTGCCGATGACGTCTATGAGCGTGAAGCCGACGCCGTAGCGGATCAGGTCGTACGGTCATTGGCCGCACCGGCAGGCGCGGCAGCAGTTCCGGAGGGTCCGCGCGCTCAGCGCTCAGCGACAGCCAGGTCCGTTTCAGCGACCGTCGAAAGCGCGCCCCGAATCGGACGGGTTCGCCGGTCCGCAACGGTCGGCGTCGACGGAGGGGCATTGGATTCGGACACAGAAGCGGAAATCACCTCGACGCGGGGCGGCGGCCGAGCGATGCGCGCTGACGCTCGAAGCAGCATGGAGGGAGCCTTCGGAGCCGACTTCGGGCACATCCGGATTCACGAAGGTTCCAAGGCGTCGGAGTTGAACGATCGAATTCAGGCCAAGGCGTTCACGGTTGGCAGCGACATCTACTTTCGCGATGGCGCACCTGATACCTCATCGAGAGAAGGCCAACATCTCCTCGCTCACGAACTGACCCACACCGTACAACAGGGCGGCCGAGTGCAGCGATCGACTGGCAGCATCCAGCGTCATACCGATGTCGTTCAGCGTGGCTTCATGGACTCGATCGCGAACTTCTTTGGCGGAAAGAAAAAAGATGCCTCCCCCGCCAAAGGCTCCGAGATAAGCGGCCCGACCAATGTCTCGATCAACGGACAGTACGCCGAACCGGGCTTGGAGGACATGGGCGGAAATTGGCAAGTGTTCCCGGCTGATGACATCTTCCGGGCAGTCATGCCGAGCGTGAGAAAGAACACGTATGCATTGCTCACAAACTCCGCCATGTCGGGTCCCGTCTTTATCAATTCGCCGGAAGCCCAGACGTTGGGCGACCCAATGTTTCTGTCACCAAAACCCGGTGAGGAACGGCAAAGTACGGATAGAAAGAGCGACCGCGCCAATCGGATCGCGACGGACCCCAAGGCCGCCGCAGCGTTTGAGGCATGGTCCAAAACTGCATACGTGCCGGAAGCGAACTTTTGGCGTGCACAGTATCTGTACAGTCAAAGCCCATCGGTTGCTGCATTCCTAAAAATCTACAACCAATACGTGGCTTCAACTTTCACTATCATGGCTCCAGAAGATGCCATGCAGGAACTCCACGGATGGGCAAATTGGATAAAGGGCGGACGTCAGGGACCCACCCCCGAGCGCGTCACAGAGTTCAGGACGGGGAACTGATCCAGCGGCGTTGGCGGTGCTGCGTCGCTGGCCATCTCGACGACGACCACTCAACCCTCAGACGAACGCGTTGACGCCGGTGGCGGCGGCGGACACATCCCACAGCTTGGCGGCGTTGGCGGCGTCGATGGCATACGGCTTGACGCCGAAGAACCTGCCCATTGCGTTATCGGGGTCTTCGAGATTGGCGATGTCGGCGTCTTCGCAATACACACCGCCCATTCCGTCCAACTGTGGTGAGGTGGCAGCAAAGATCGACGTCGATGCTCCCTGTTCAGGTGTTTTGAACAACTCGTTGATGTTGCCCGCCTCGTCCATCCAGCCCATCGCAATCATCTCTTCTTTCGGAAGGTGGCGCTGCAGCTCGGTCATGATGCCCCCGGGGTGTACGGCGAATGCGCGAACGCCATGTTCAGCGCCGAGGGCGTCGAGGTGGACGGCGAACAAAGAGTTGGCGGTCTTCGCCTGGCCGTAGGCAATCCACTTGTCATAGTCGGACGTGAAGTGGATGTCGTCGTAACGAATATCAGAGAGCTTGTGGCCGGTCGACGACAGCGCGACCACTCGAGCACCGCCGTCGGCATCCAGGGCAGGCCACATCTTGTTGGTCATCACATAATGCCCGAGATGATTCGTCGCGAACTGCGCTTCCCACCCGTCGCCGACCCGCGTCTCGGGGCACGCCATGATTGCGGCGTTGTTGATCAGGATGTCGACGGACCGGTCGCCGTCGGCGATGCGCTGACCAAACCCGCCGGCGCTCGCGACGTCACCCAGGTCCATCTCGTCGACGGTGATGGTGCCTGCGGTGTCACCCAGTCCGGCCAGCACTTCTCGTGCATGATCGGGACGGCGGGCGGGGACGATGACGTCAGCGCCCGCTTCTGCGAGGCCTTTTGTCGTTTCGAGGCCGAGACCCGAATAGCCCCCGGTGACAACAGCGAGCTTGCCGGAAAGGTCGGCGCCCGCAATGACTTCCGATGGCGTCGAGCGCATCCCGAATCCGGAGCCAAGTGCTTGCTGTGGAGTGCGTTGCTGAGCGGTCATCTCGGGAACGTAGCGCGAATCGCCGGCATGCGATGATGTTCCGATGTCGCCGACGTTGCCCGCAAGCTTTCATCCAGATGACGGTCTCACCGTCGAAGCCGCCAATGGCGGCCTCATCCACGGCGCCAGCGCCAACCATGGCGAACGTTTCGAACGCAAGCTGTGGAAAGTGCGCGATGGCGTCTGGTGCATGGTCGGCAACGGACTGTCCAACCAGACGTTTGTCAAGGGCCCGGGCGGTCTGATCGCGATCGACACGGGCGAGTGCAACGAGGAGATGCGTTTCGCGCTCGATGCCGTCGCTGCCGAGACAGACACACCGGTGGTCGCGGTGATCTACACGCACTTTCACTACGTCGGCGGAACGCAGGCTGTCATTGACATGGTCGGCGACGTTCCGATCTGGAGCCACAGCGGGGTGGTGGGCAACCGTCGGCGCAACAGCTCTGAAGTTGGTCCCGTGGCGCGATCGGGTCTCGTGCACCAGTTCGGTATCACGTTGCCGGCCGAGGGGCCTGACGCTCTCGTCAACGTTGGTCTCGGGCTCAGCTTCCGCAACGCCGAGCATGCTCCATTCACCGAGGGCTTCCTCGACCCGACCGACACCTTGAACGCGCCGACCACGGCAACGATTGCAGGGCTCACCGTCGAGATGACGCCCGCGCCTTCGGACGCTGACGATTCGATCACGATCTGGTTCCCCGAACTGTCGGTCTGCGTCAACAACATCGTGTGGCCGGTCCTGTTCAACGTTTTCCCTATTCGTGGCGAGGAGTATCGCGATCCAATCGGTCTCTTGGTCGGACTCGACCACATCGCCACGCTCGGTGCGGAGCATCTGGTGGGCGCACACGGCCCGCCGCTCAGTGGCGCAGACACCGTGTCCAACGAGGTACTCCGCAGCAGGGATGCCATCCAGTTCATGTGGGATCAGACGGTCCGCGGCATCAACAAGGGCCTCACCCTCGGCGAGTTGACCGAGGCCGTGCAGTTACCGGATCTGTACGCCGAGTCGTACCTCCAAACACAGTTTTATGGCGTCGTCGAACACCACGTCCGTCAGATCCACGCCGGACTGCGCGGCTGGTTCGATGGTGACGAGGCTGCGTTGTTCCCCGTCCCTCCGGCAGAGCGAGCGACCAAGCTTGTCGGCGGGTTTGGCGGCGCCGAGGCCGTCCGGGACAAGATTGCCGAGGCCACCGAATCGAACGACATCCGCTGGGCGATCGAAATGGCGACCTGGCTCATCCGCCTTGAGTCGGCCGACCACGATGATCGGGCCCAACTCGCCGGCCTCTTGCGCATGGTTGCCCGACGGACGACCGCGGCGAACATCCGCAACTGGTGCCTCGTCCGCGCTCGCCACCTCGATGGCACTGCCGACACCGACCGCTTTCATGCCCACCGGTTCTCTCTCGCGCAGGTCGAACAGGCCCAGGTCGCGGACGTTTTGGCAACGGTTCGCGTGATGCTCGACCCAACACTGTGCGGTGACGTTGACCAACAACTCACCATCGAGGTCAGCGGCGACCGCGCCGGGCTACATGTTCGCCGCGGTGTGGCCGTCCCGACCACCGGTTCCGACGAAGGACTACAGCTCTCGACGTCGACCACTCTGTGGGCTGCGCTGATGGCAAACAAGGCAGACCTCACGGGGGTGCTCGCCGCGCCGGAGACCACCGCGAGCGACAGCGCTGCCGTTACCGAATTCCTGTCGTGGTTCGAGCACCGCTCGTTCCATCAGTGATGACGCCGACGAGCTGACCGCTCCTCCCAATCGATCTCGGCCACCGCGATGCCGGACTCCCCCGCCACTGCATAAAGCAGGTAGCTCCGGCCGTCAACGTCATCGAACACTGCCGGGTCGCGCAGCTGGTTCACGCGCCCATGGGCGACGCTGCGCTCCGACGGCTCGAGCGGAGCACCAGCGCCTTCCCAGTCGTGTTCCGGTTGCAACACGATCTCAGGGTCCGATGCGGTCCACGTCGACCAGTCTCCGTCGAGGTCAATGGTTGTCCGCATGATCGATTCGGGGGCATCGCCCACACGTGTCCAGAAGACGTGCAGTGTGCGGTCGCGCACGACCACTGCAGAGTGGCGCATCTCGGGCCCAAACAGGCTGGGACCCTCCTCAAAGCCGGTCAGGCCATCAGCACTGCGATACATCACGCCGGGCATCGCCAACGCGTAGGTCATGCCAGCGTGCTCGAATGCCCGCATGTAGGGCCGCCCGAGTACCTCTGGCTGACCTGTGAAGTTGATGCCATCCGTTGACGTTGCGAGCTTGGTGAGCTGCACACCGAGGCGAGCGAGTCCGTGGAAGTACATCACGACACGTTCGTGCTCGGTGTCGATGTGCACGTCCGGCGAAGCGATGTGCGGTGTGGTCGCGTCCACCAGGACCACCGATGCCTTCGTCGCCCCGAGGTGCTTGGTGTAGAGCGCTTCGAGTTCCCTGAGCTGCTCGGGTGTTGCCTCGGGCGGCTCGGTGATCAGCGTGCTGTCAGTGAGTTGCAGGCTGCCCGGGGCGAAGACGGTCCACGGGCCGGTCACCGTGTCGGCATGAGCGAGGCGAATGTAGCCACCCTTGTGATCGGCGAAGTAGAGCGAGTAGGCACCGAGCGGGTTGTCGATCCATTCGGGCGTGCGGATCAGCGACGGGCCCTGAATGTTGGCGCCGATCGGCGGTCCGACACCCCGGACGGGGGTCTCGGGCCCGACGATCGGACCGTCACCCAGTCGGGTGAGCTTCATCGCCGCACCACGATTTCGGCTCCCGCCTCCTCCGGCTCGTCGTCGAACAGTTCGTCGGGGAACCCCGGCGCAGTGACCGCGACGCCGGTGGCATCTTCGAGTCGCCGAATGACATTTGGCGACCATTCACGATCGCCATACCGGGCGGCAGCATCGCTGAAAATGTCGATCATCATCGGGTTCATCTCCAGCGGCACACCAGCCGCGTCAGCGATGTCCTGGAAGAGACCGATGTCCTTCAACACCAGATCCATCGTGAAGCTGATGTCCCGACCACCGTTCAAGATCACCTGCCCTTCGGTCTCGTGCACGAACGAGTTGCCACTCGAGATGCGGAACGCCTCGTAGGTGGTGGCGAGGTCCACGCCAGCTGCAGCCATCGTGGTCAGGGCTTCGGTCACGGCAATCAGGTTTGCCGTGGCGAGATAGTTCGTCGCCACCTTCAGCACCGAAGCCGAGCCAAGGTCGCCGGTATGCAGGACCCGGCGACCCAGGATGGTGAGCAGCGGTAGTACTCGCTCGAACGTCGGCCGGTCGGTTCCGGCGAAGATCGAGATATTGCCGGTCGCTGCACGGTGACAGCCTCCCGAAACAGGACAGTCGACGGCCGAGCCCCCCGCAGCAACCACCAACGCGCCGAGCCGTGTGATCTCGGCCGAGTCGGTCGTGGACATCTCCATCCACACCGTTCCTGGTCGCAGACCGGCAATGACGCCGTCGCCAGCTTCCATCACCGCAGCAGACGCCGCAGGCGAAGGCAGGCAGGTGATGACCACATCGCACTGCTCGGCCACCGCCATCGGGCTTTCGGCCCCGACGGCTCCGAGGGCGACGAAGTGGTCAACGAGGGCCGTGTCGAGGTCGCGAGCGACGACGGCGATGCCGTTGCGGAGAAGAGACCCGGCGAGCTTCCCGCCGACGTTGCCCAACCCGATGAATCCGACTCGGACGGTTGCCGGATCAACTGGACCAACGGCAGTCATGAAACGAGCTCCGCAGGACCCGCGGCAGTCACTTCGGCGTCCCACGCAGTTCGGGCGAACACCGCGCGCACGTCGGCTTCGAACGAGGCGAGATCGTGGATCGATACGTTCGGGTCAAACGAGTTCTGATCCCACTCGGCACAGAACGCGGCACACAGATCGAACCATGGATGGTCGGCGAACTCGTCGCGCCGGTTGCGATCTCCCCCGAGGTGGTGGGCGAAGTAGTAGCTCTGGAAGACACCGTGTTGCTCGATCACCCAGGCGACTTCCTCGCGGACATAAGGGCGCAGCACACTCGAGGCGTACTCGGCATGGTTGTACGGGGCCAGCTCATCACCGATGTCGTGCAGCAGGGCGGCAACGACCCAGTCGATGTCCGCGCCCGCCAAGCGGGCGCGCGTTGCCGATTGCAGCGAATGTTCGAGGCGCGTGATTTGATACCCGCCGAGTGAATCATCGAGCCGCTCGAGCACACCAAGGAGCCGATCGGCCAACCCTGCAGCGTGCTGCCGCTCGAAGCCGTCGAGCAGTGCGTAGTCGTCCGCTGTGCCGTGCTGCATCTCGGTGAAGGAAACGACACCGGATGGTGTCTCTGCTGTCGGTTCGGCGGTCGTCGGTTGGGGCGTCATTGGTGTCCTGTCTGTCGAGCGTGCTGACGACGGCGGGCGAGACGCCACTTGGTCTCGGGGCCGTCATGGTCGATATAGCACCCTTGCAGGTGGCGATGACCCCGAGTTGGATCGAACGACGTCCGTCCATGCAGCACACGATGGTTGTCGACCACGAGGGCGTCGCCCGCCTCCATGCGAATGTTGATCTGCCGACTCGGGCTGTTCAACTGCGCGGCCAGCCACCGGCGGCCGCGATAGTAGATATCGAGCACTGCCGGGTCCGCGGCGGGGGCGAAGTCGAGTCGCGGCGAATAGCGCAGTTCACGCAGCGAGCCATCAGGGTGCAACTCGATCAGCGGCGCACGCGCAATCTTCACGTCGGTCCCGATGTCGTAGCGGAATTCGATCGGCAACGTGCTGAGCACCTCGAACGCTTCGGGGTCGGCGACCGACAGAGCCTGTACAGCGGCGAGGCCGTCGACGACGGTCGAAGATCCGCCTGGGGCATCGTTGGCGATGGTGTGCAGGAACTGGATGCCGGGTACCGGTCGGCGGTACGGCTGGTCGGTGTGCGCGGTGAGCGCGACCGGCGTGTACGCAAGGTCGATCGGCACCGGATCCGACCGCACATCGAACAAGTCTCCAAAGTTCGTCGCCGAGATTCGACCGAAGTGCGAGGCGATCTCATACAGCGCATCCGGCATCGCCGGCGTGCCACGCAGCAGAAAGAAGCCGAGACGGAAGAAACTGTCCAGCGTCGTTGCCATCACAGCATCGGTTGACGCCAGGTTCGTCAGGGCTGCGTAGTCGATGACCGGCGCATCGATGTCGACGCCACTCCACGGTGTGGGCCGAGGTGGTGCATCGGCATCGTCGTCCCCGAATGCGTCAGCAATGTCGCGTTCGGTCAGTTGCATTCGATGCCTGTCGGAGAACGTGACGTCGACATATGGCGAGCAGCTCTCGACGACCGCTGCGTCGACAACCGCGAGTTCGGCTGCGTGGTCGAGAGGTTCGGTCAGGCGCTGCCCGTTGTTCCGGTCGATGGCACCGATCGATGTTGAGCGCTCACGCACCCACAGCGGATGCAGCACGACCGTGCGTCGTTCCCGTTCGAGGACGAGTCGACCGCCGTCGACCCTGCAGTACAAATCGACTCGGGCGGGACCAGCACCCGACACGGCGGTTGATGATTCGACAACATTCAAGTGCACACCATCATGCTGACGAGCCCCTGGACCTCTGCACAGTCGTCCTTTGGTTAATCTGCCATGCTCATACGTTATGGCACTTCGTCCGCGACCACTCGTCTCCTCGATCGACCGGCTCCAACGCCTCGCTGTCTTCGACGCCGCTGCACGCAACGGCAGTTTTTCGGCCGCCGGACGCGAACTCGGTCTTGCGCAACCGGCTGTCACCCGCCAGATCCAAGGGCTCGAACAGTCGCTCGGCGTCGAATTGTTCATTCGGCACACGAATCGCAGCGCGCTGTCTGGCCCGGGCCATGCACTGGCGGCCGCAGTTGACAACGCGTTCACGTTGCTCGAACATGCCATCAGCGACATCACTGACGCCGATGACATCTTCGTCCTGGCCATGCCGCCCGGCTTCGCGCAACAGCTCGTCGTGCCACGACTCGACTCGCTCCAACGAGCACTCGGGGACCGCGACCTGCGACTGTGGCTGTACGACCGCGAAAGCGAACTGAACGACAGTCATTTCGATGCTGCCGTGCGCGTCAGCAACGCCACTTGGACCGGCTACGACACAACGCCGCTGTTTGCTGAGCAGGTGATGCCTGTTGCGACCCCCGCACTGGCCGCTGAACTCAACCTGGATGAACACAGCAGCGCCAAGGAGGTCCTCGCCGCGCCGCTCCTGCACATGGACGCAACCGACCGACCATGGATGTCGTGGACCGACTGGCTCCAGTCGTTCGACTTGTCACTCACCCCCGGCCGTCGACGGGTCGAGTTCAACAACTACCCCACCGTGCTCCAGCAGGCGCTTGCTGGACGTGGCATTGCGCTCGGGTGGAGCAAGCTCGTCGAAGATCTCATCGCTGACGATCTGCTGTGCATCGTCGGCCCAGTCGCGACATCACATCGCGACTACCAGCTGACCTGGCCAACGCGCCGGACCGGGGACGCGCTCTCATCTTTGCGTGACTGGCTGGACGAGTTGGTCAATGAGTGACGGCCGCGAGTCGAGCCATCGCGACTCGCACGTCCTCGCAGTGATCAGCATCAGCTCGCCGCCGTTCGCCGCCTCGGTCCTGTTCTGAAGGGCGACTTCAACCGGCTCGGCTTGGTCTTTGCGCGACTGGTCCAACAACACGGGGAACATCGCCTGGCGGTCCAAGCAGTTGCGGCATGCTCGCGTGATGGCAGGTCGCGTTTCTCGCGTGAGCAAATCGACGCGATCCTCGATCTCGCGCGGGGTGAGCTCGGAGACGACGCCGTCGATGATGTCATCAAGGTCGATCTCGAACTCGAACGCAGCGAGATCTATCGAGCGATGTGGTCAGTACTTCAGCCACTCATTGGTCAGCTCGCACCCGCTGAGGAAGCCAGCGGCTGAGCCGCTCGTGCCCAGCCGCGCCACCAAGTGCGAGGTGAGTCGCTGCAGGACCTCGGTGGCCCGGGAGCAAGGCCAGCAGTCTCGAGCTCACTGAACGTGCGCACGGCGCTCCGTGGGCCTACCGTGCACGGCGATGTCCAGCAGCCAACCATCTGTCACGGGCGACTCGGGACCAGCCCGGCGCCGGTTCAGTCCAGACCGAACTGCGCTTTCCGATGCGCTCCCGCTGGTGATCCCGGCGATTCCGTTTGGCTTCGTCCTCGGGCTCGCTATGACCGAGTCGGAGATGCCGCTGTGGGCCGCGTGGTTGACGTCGCCGCTGATCTTCGCGGGCGCTGCACAACTGACGATGGTCACCATTGCCGGTACCGCATCGCTGTGGGCAATCATCTCTGCTGTCCTCGTGATCAACAGTCGCCACGTGATGTACAGCGCTGCATTGGCTCCTTCGTTTCGCCACCAGCCAGGCTGGATGCGGCGGCTGGCACCGTTCGTGATGGTCGACCAGCTCTCCGCCGTCGCGATGTTGCACACGGACGACCCGCCCGCATCGTTCCGTCGCTACTACCTCACGTTCGGCATCTTCTTCTTCACGATCTGGAACCTCGCTGTGCCCTTGGGCATGGTGGCTGGCCCAGTCATCCCTGAGTCGTGGCAGCTCGACTTCGCGCCCGTCGTGATGTTCGCTGGTTTGACGTTGTTTGCCATCAAGCGCGTGCCAGCAGGTGTCGCTGCACTCGTCGGCGGACTGGTCTCGCTACTGGCAGCAGGGTTGTCAGATCGACTCGGCATCTTGGTCGGTGCGATCACCGGCGTCCTCGCCGGCGCGGTTGTCGACCAATGGCTGACCGGGCGCAATGCCCCCGAGCAGAGGACTGAGAAGGCATGAGCCACGGGGCTGCAGCTCTTGTCCTTGCGGTCTGTGCTCTCGGCACGTATCTGTTCCGAGGCAGCGTGATTCTGCTCTTTGGCGACCGCACATTCCCACCGGCGATTGAGCGGGCTCTGCAGAACGTCGGCCCGGCGGTGCTGGCAGCCCTCACGGTCAACCTCGCCGTCAGCGGCGGAGGCGGGTCCGGCGTCACGATCGTCGGAGCCGAGATAGCGGCATTGGCAGTTGCGTGTGGCGTGGCCGTGTGGCGCAAGAACCTCCTGTGGACGCTCGCCGCAGGCATGGTGGCTCTCTGGATCCTCACCGCCCTCTGAGTTACTTCGGGGTCGGGACCAGACGTCACTCAAACCAGGCGAAAGGTGACGCCGCAGATGTCGTGCGTCTCGCCGCGGCGTGAACGATCGGTGGCGACGAGGTCAACCCCGTCAATGCCTTCGCCGCGCTCCCCCGCTTGGGCGAAATCCACAGCTCGGTCGATGTCGAGCTCACTCCAACGCGACGCCATTGCAGCGACGTCGGCGGCTCCGACGGTGACACCGGCGATTCCGACAACCACAGGATCGTCGCGGTGCGCTTCCCAGCTCGGGCCTGCCCAGGTCCAGCTGCCGTTCGGCACGGGTTGATCGATCGACACCAAGGCTCCACCGACGTCGCGAGGATGGAGATGCCTGCCACGAATCGTCGGGAAGTCCCCTGCCCACACGACGCGGACATCGTGCTCGGCGAGGTGCGCCATCCGGTCGTCAAGGTCGTCACACTCGTAGATCGCCATGTAGCCACCATCACCCTGGCGCTTTTCGAGCAGCCGACCGGCGGTCGTGCCGTCTTCGGTCGGTGACACGACCTCCAAGAACTGGTCGCCGATGACCATCAGCGCATTGTGGAGACCAAACTCGGCGACGCCCGGGTCATGGAAACAGATCGAGAGACCGAACGTCTCGCACAGTTGGCCGACAACGGCGTCGAGGTCGTGGGCCACGAGGGCGACTTGGCGAAGGCGGAACATCAGAGGGTCTCCTGCTGGTTGAGTTGACGACCGTTCCCGAGGAACCACATCATCATCGGGTGGGCATCTGCACATCTTGACCGAATCAGCGATGTCCAGCCGACCCGAAGACCGACCCCAGCGACCAGGAGGCGGCACAGTACGTTCGCCCCATGTCCGCTTTCCCCGCACCGAAGCACCCGAATCTCGGCTTCTACACGCTGGCCGGGGCTCCCGAGTCGCCGCGTGATCTCATCGACGAGGTCATCGAAGCCGAACGACTCGGCCTCGGCACCGCGTTCATCTCCGAGCGCTTCAATATCAAGGAGGCGGCCACGCTGTCGGGCGCTGCCGGCGCCGTGTCGCACAGCATCGACATCATCACGGGCGCGACCAACCACAACACTCGACACCCGATCGTCACGGCGTCGTATGCCACCACGATGCACCGCCTCACCGGCGGGCGTTTCTCGCTCGGAATTGGTCGCGGTATCGCACCGATGTTCAAGGCATTCGGCATCCCGCCGATCACGACAGCCCAGATGGAGGACTTCGCCATCGTCATGCGCCGGTTGTGGAAAGGCGAGACCGTGATCGGTCATGATGGCCCGATCGGCAGCTACCCGGTTCTGCGGCTCGACCCCACCTTCGACGAGGACATTCCACTTTCGATCGTCGCGTTTGGCCCAAACACCCTGAAGTTGGGCGGCCGCCTTTTCGACAACGTGATTCTGCACACCTTCTTCACCGACGAAACGTTGCAGCGATGCGTCGCGACGGTGAAGGATGCAGCCGAGCGGGCCGGTCGCGACCCGGCGTCGGTTCGTGTGTGGTCCTGCTACGCGACCGTTGGCGACCACATCGATGAGCCGCTGCGATTGAAGAAGACCGTCGGGCGACTCGCCACCTATCTCCAGGCATACGGCGACCTGATGGTGTCAACCAACCGGTGGGACCCAGCCGTTCTCGACGCGTTCCGAGCGGACGAGATGGTGTCGAACATCGGTGGAGCGATCGATGCCATTGCCACAACGGAGCAACTCGAGCACATCGCCACGCTGTTCCCCGACGAGTGGCTCGCTCCGGCCGCGACCGGCAGCACGAGCGCATGCGCGACCGCCGTGCGTCGGCAGATCGATCTCGGTGCCGATGCCGTGATCATGCACGGCGCGACGCCCACCGAACTCGCACCGATCCTCCAGTTCGTGAACTGACCGTCACCGCCTGACCACGGCATCGCAGGCAGAGATGTCCTGCTCCGGCTGTGCACCTGCGACACTTGGATCATGGCCACGCTCGTTCTCACCGTCATCGGCAACGACAAATCCGGGCTGGTCGATGCGCTCGCCGAACCAATCGCGACGCACGGCGGCAGCTGGGATCGCAGCCACATGGCCCGCGTGGCCGGCCAGTTCGCTGGTCTCGTCGTCGTCTCGGTTCCTGACGATCGGGTGGCGGGGCTCACGGCAAGTCTTGACGCGTTGAACGCGCAGGGTCTGCTCGATGTACAGGTCGCCATTGCGTCCACGACCAACGAGGAGACCGACTCATCGCTGATGAGCCTGCAGCTCGTCGGACAGGATCGGCCCGGAATCATCCGTGAGATCTCCGCCGCTCTCGCCAGTCGCGACGTGAGCATCCTGGAGCTCGAGACCGACACAACGTCGGCGCCGATGTCGGCCGAGCCGCTGTTCCACGCTCGCGCCACGCTCCGTATCCCGCCCGGCCTTGACGAAGACGGCCTGCGCGATGCCCTCGAAGACATCGCGAACGAGATGATGGTCGATCTGGAATTCGGGGAATCATCACCGACATCAGCAGGTTGAATCCAACCGACCAACCGACCAACCGACCAACCGACGACAGCAGAGGGGAGGCAAGAGTGAACGACGACAACACACGGGACCGCATCAGACTGACGCAGTTCAGCCACGGCGCCGGTTGAGGCTGCAAACTCGCTCCCGGCGAGTTGGCGCACGTGGTGCGCCATCTGAAATCTGAACATCCCGACGAACTCCTCGTCGGGACCGACACCGGCGACGACGCTGCCGTGTGGCAGATCGACGCAGACCAGGCGATCGTGTCGACGGCGGACTTCATCACACCGGTGGTCGACGACGCGCGCACGTGGGGTCGAGTGGCCGCCGCCAACAGCGTCAGCGACGTCTATGCCATGGGCGGTCGACCCCTCTTCGCGCTCAACCTTGTTGGCTGGAACAAGGACGAGCTGCCCACCGAGTTGCTCTCCGAACTGTTGGCGGGCGGCCAAGACATTGCGTCAGCAGCAGGCTTCGCCATCGTTGGCGGCCACACCATCGATGATCCGGAACCGAAGTACGGAATGTCGGTCACCGGCATGGTGCATCCTGACCGGATCCTTCGCAACAGCGGACTGCGCCCGGGCGACGACGTCATCCTCACCAAACCTCTCGGCGTCGGCATCCTCACCACCGCCATCAAGTCCGGCGCCGCAAGCGAAACCGAAGCTCACGAAGCAGTTGCGTCGATGGTGCGACTCAACGACATCGGGGCTCGACTCGCCGTCGAAGCGGGCGCCACCGGCGCCACCGACGTCACCGGCTTCGGACTACTCGGCCATCTCGGCCGCATGGCACTCGAATCGAAGGTGTCGGTCACCGTCGAGTTCGACGCAATCCCCTTTCTGCCTGGCGCCATCGCTCACGCTGTCTCTGGCGTGATGCCCGGCGGAAGCCGACGCAACCTCGAATGGGGCGCCGAGTTCCTCGATGCTGGCGACCACGACGAAGTGCACCAACTTCTCGTCGCCGATGCCCAGACCTCCGGTGGCCTTGTCTTCGGTGTCGATCCCAGGGCAACGTCGAGCATCCTCGCCGAGCTTGCCGCCACCGGCCACACCGCCGCCCATATCGGCGTCGCTCGGGCTGGCACCCCTGGCATCATCCTGCGCTGAATCACACCAGCTCAAAGCTCACCGAAGCCGCCATTGGTCTCGTCTCGGCACAGGCCAGCACCCAGACGTGCGTACTCTGGCCGGATGGACGTCACGTTGCTCTACTTCGAAGACTGTCCGAGCTGGCGAGCAGCGAGCGCCCACCTCGAAACGCTCGCCGAGGAACGCGCCGGTCTCATCATCCGCCGCCCGATCGTCGACACCGATCAGGCCACCCAACACCACCGATTCTACGGCTCACCAAGTATCCACGCCAACGGCCACGACTCGCCGCTGACGTCGTTCGTGCCGACCGCTACATGAACATCGGTCCGCGATAGCGGAAACAACGGAGGTGCCGGTCGTCGATTGCGAGGCGACCGCAGTTCACACGGGCTGCCCGACCCAAGGCTTCGTGAGGATCACCGGGCGCAAGAAGGAATTTATCGTGACTGCCGTTGGCAAGAACATGGCCCCTGCTGTTCTCCAAGATGCAGTTCGATCGCATCGCCTCGTCAGCCAGGTCATAGTCATTGGTGATCAGCAGCCGTTCATTGCCGCGATCGTTACGCTCGACGTCGATGAACTCGCGAAGTGGGCCGAGGACAACGGTGCTCGGGCCTTTGCTCAAAGCGACCTAACACGAGAGCTGCTCGAAGACGACCGCGAGACGCTTCGCCAGGAGATTTCCACTGCGATCGAAGCTGCGAACGAGCGGGTCAGCCGCGCAGAGAGCATCCGCGAGTTCCGCATCCTGTCCAGCGACTTCACCATCGAGACCAACGAGCTCACACCAACGTTGAAGATGAAGCGCAAGGTCATTGCCAGTCGCCACAGGGTGGTGATCGAAGAGATCTACCGTCCACGATGATTGACCACTTTGACGATGTGGAGCACCCGCCACCGAGTTGCCAATAACAATTCATAGTGACGCGCGATTGGACAATTCTCCTGCGAACATTGTCGGGTGACGCATTCACACACCAGCACCGTGTCGTTGAAGGTCGGCCGCCGGGTGGCCCGAACGGTTTGGGCTGTGGTCACTGTGGCCGCAATCACCACGACGATCATGTTAATCGTGATGTGGCCGAGAGGAACGAGCGAGGTTCCAGGCCTCGTGGCCGCGGAATCCGATCCTGTGACCGCCAACGTCGTCGATCGCAGCTTCGTGCCCTGCTCATATGACCCGCTGCTCGGTTGCTACACCTTCACGATCATGCCGAGGGAGGGCGACTTCGCCGACGAGCGACTGGTGTTGGATCAGCCGCTGGAGACCACGATCAGCGACGGCGACACCATCTTGGTGGTGATCGACCGACTGGGTGATGGCTCGGTGGTGGTGAGTTTCTTCGACTTCGAGCGCAGCACGCCGCTGCTGTTGCTGTTGCTGGTATTCGTTGCGGTCATCGTGGCATTCGGCGGGTGGCGCGGAGTCGGGGCACTCGCCGGGCTCGTTGTGAGCCTGCTGATCATCGGAGCGTTCGCGCTCCCGGCGCTTCTTGCCGGTTCGAACAGCGTGGCGGTCGCGCTGGTCACCGCCAGCGTGATCGCGTTTGTTGCGCTCTTTCTCGCCCATGGTTTCGACGTCTCGACAGCTGTCGCACTGCTCTCGACTCTCGCCGCGCTCGGCGTGACGGGACTGCTGGCGCTGCTCTTCGTTTGGTGGTCAAATCTCACCGGGTTGGCAGACGAGTCCGTTGGCTACCTGGACGTACTCGGCGCATCGATCGATCCGCGAGGACTGCTCCTCGCCGGCATCCTCATCGGCTCGCTCGGGGTGCTCGATGATGTCACTGTCACGCAGGTCTCTGCCGTACTCGAGCTCAAACGCGCCGCGCCGCACGCGAGTGTCAACGAGCTCTACCAACGCGGCGTTCGGATCGGGCGGGATCACATCTCCTCCACAGTCAACACGCTCTTCCTCGCATACGCCGGCGCATCTCTCCCGCTCCTCCTGCTCTTTCGCCAAGCGGGCCAAACAATCGGCTCGGTTGCGACTCGGGAGATCGTTGCCGTCGAGGTCGTCCGCGCTCTCGTCGGCTCGATCGGTCTCGTATCCGCGGTTCCAATCAGTACTTACCTGGCTGCCCACGTCGTCACTCTCGGCGACGAGGAGACCGCGACGCCAGCTGCTGATCCAGTTATCTGACTCAGTCGCTGTCGATGGAGAGTGATTCCATCACATGTTCAGCGACCGGTCAGAGTCTGCAATCCGACCATGTTTTCAGCTGCTGTGCGTTCGGTCCGGAGTCCAGCGTGCCGAGCTGAGGACCCGGTCGCCCTCGACCAGCCAGGCCGCCGTGAAATCACTGCGTTCGACGGCCATCTCAACGGTCCCGCCGTGCATCACCGGTGCGGCGAACTCCATTTCTGCTCGCCCAACCCGGACTGCCCCTGGCACCATGGCCTCCTCGAGGAACGCCCAGTTGGCAGCGTTGTTGACGTGATCGAAGGGGTCGAGGTCTGCTCGCCTCACCGTCCATGGCGAACGTCCTGCGGTCACCGTGGGGCCAGGCAGGCCCAAGCGGGCTGAGACCTTGCGGCCATCGCAGGCGGGGCCGTAGGTGTCGAGGAACTGGCCGGTGAGAGGCGTCGGACGGCCCGTGTCAGTTGCGACTTGCACCCACACGCTCGTGCTGAAGATGTCGGCCGCGGCGCGACCGCGGATGCGCGTCGTGCGTTCGGCCCAGCTCCGGCCCATACCCGTGCAGTAGGTGGTGAGCTCCACGGCTTCGTCCAGCATCGCGGCGTGGCGCACCTCGATGAGGGTTCGGCGCACAATCCATCCCCACGCACCGTCGAGGCCAGCGTCAGTCGCATCGTCGCTGGCGACGTCCTGCAGCAGGCGCGCTGTCGCGTCGAGCCGAAGCCGACCACCGGGGTCAACGTCACCAAGCCGCACCACTCGTTCGGTCCGGAACGACCGCGTGCCGGGCGTGGGTTCGATCAGCTCGGACGCTCCCGCGATTGCACTCATGACGCCGATGCTCGCACATGCGGACTGCATTCACTGAGGCTGGCGAAACTACGGTCGAGTCATGCTCATCGTCGCTGGATCGCTCGTCGCCGAACCAGGAGGGCGCGAGCCCTTCCTCAACGCCGTGCAACCCATGGTGGCAGCCACACTTGAGGAGTCGGGGTGCCATGAATATGCCTTTACACCTGACCCAAATGACGACAACCGAGTGCTGCTGTATGAGTTGTGGGACGACCAGACTGCGCTCGACGGGCACTTCGCCAGCGCACACATGGCTGACTGGCAAGAGACCCGGAAAGGCCTTGCCGTGACCAGCGCCTCCATCAAGAAGTACATCATCTCATCGGTCGAGGACCTCGGATGAGCCCCTCGGAACCAAACGTCAAGTCCGACCCGATCTTCGAGTGCATGGACAAGTGGTATGCACATCTGCGCCGCGAGCTCGACGGCGGCTTCGATGCGCTGCTGCATCCGGATTGCGTCTTCCTCTCCCCCGTTGTCTTCACGCCTCAGGAGGGCCGCGAGATCACCAAGGTGTATCTCAGCGCTGCTGGAGGGACACTCGGCGGCGACTCCGACGTCGAGACGAAGGCCACGTCATCTGGTTCGGGCGAGTTTGGCTATATCAAGACAATCCTGCAGGGCCATCACGCCATGCTCGAGTTCGAGACCACGGTCGCTGGCAAGTACGTCAACGGCGTCGACATCATCACCTGCGATGACGACGGCATGATCACCGAGTTCAAAGTCATGATGCGACCGTTGCAGGCCGTCAACGCGGTGCACGCCCAAATGGGGGCCATGCTCGAACGAATGGCCGCCGCTCGCGACGGGGCAACGTCATGACGAGTCCGACGGTCCAGCACTTCGATGTCGTCATTGTCGGCGCCGGCATCTCCGGCATCGGTGCCGGTTACCACCTGCAGCAAGACTGCCCGGACCGTGACTATGTGATCCTCGAAGGTCGTGACGACCTCGGCGGGACCTGGGACCTGTTCCGATACCCCGGCGTGCGCTCCGACAGCGACATGCACACTTTGGGCTACAGCTTCAAGCCGTGGACCGAGGCCAAGGCCATCGCTGACGGCCCATCGATCCTCACCTATGTGCGCGAAACGGCTGCTGAGTTCGGCATCGACCAGAAGATGCGTTTCCAGCACATGGTCACCGACGCTTCGTGGTCGAGCGAGACGTCAACCTGGACCGTGACCGCACAGGTCGGCGCCGAGGGCGGCAGACAGACCGTCGCCTACACCTGTAACTACCTGTTCATGTGCTCGGGCTATTACAGCTACAAGGGCGGGTACGAGCCCGAATTCCCGGGGAGCACGGACTTCGCTGGCCCCATCGTCCACCCGCAGAAGTGGCCTGAGGACCTCGACTACGAGGGCAAACGTGTCGTCGTGATCGGATCTGGGGCGACTGCAATGACCTTGGTGCCAGCGATGGCCACCACCGCCTCGCACGTCACGATGCTGCAACGCTCGCCCACCTACGTCGTGTCACGCCCCGCCGTTGACCCGATCGCGAACGGACTCCGCAAGGTGCTCCCCGACAGCACGGCCTACGGAATCACACGCTGGCGGAATGCCACGCTCGGCGAGTTCTTCTACAAGCAGACCCGAACCAAGCCCGACAAGATGCGCGAGAAGCTACTCAAGCTGGCGAAGAAGGAACTTGGCGATGAGACGGTAGCTGAGCATTTCACACCCGAATACAACCCGTGGGACCAGCGGCTGTGCTTGATCCCCGACAGTGACCTCTACAACTCGATCAACAGCGGCGACGCCTCCGTGGTCACCGCCGAGATCGACACGTTCACCGCGACGGGCATTCTGTTGACCAACGGTGAGCACATCGATGCCGACATCATCGTCACCGCCACCGGCCTCCAGCTCGTCACCATCGGCGATATGGACTTCAGCGTCGATGGCCAACCGGTCGATTTCTCGAAGACGTGGACCTACAAGGGGATTGCCTACTCCGACGTACCCAACATGGCGTCATCATTCGGCTACATCAATGCGTCGTGGACCCTACGGGCTGATATCACGTGCCAGTGGGTCTGCCGTCTCCTCAACCACATGACCGAGTCGGGCATGACGCAGGCCACCCCGCGGCTGCGACCAGAGGACGCCGACATGCCCGAGCGACCGTTCATCGACGACTTCTCGGCTGGCTACATGGCACGGATGATGCCGCTCCTCCCCCGCCAGGGTGACCGCGAACCATGGATCAACACACAGAGTCATCGCGCCGACAAGAAGTTCATCGCCAAGGCTCCCATTGTCGACGGTGTCATGCGCTTTGGCGCCGCTCGAGTCCCCGCGACGACGGCGTGACCTCGATTGCCCAGCGAACATTTCAGCCGGCGAAGTTGGCGGCGATGCGCTGCTGGAGATACTCGGCGGCGGTGATGGGCGCGTAGCGGCCACTCGGCCCGTGGATGATCGCATTGCGGTCGGCCTGGGCAAAGAATGCCATCGAGTAGCGCGGTCCCTGATATTCGTCGGCCCGCGGCATGCGGACACGGTGCAGCGTGCTCGGCAACTGATCGTCGCTCCACCGCATCAGCATGTCGCCGATATTGCACGTGATCGTGCCCGGCGTCGGGTCCACGCTGGTCCAGCCGAGCGGCGCATCAGGATCGTGGCGCTGCGCTGCGTCGGCGCCCGGGCAGAGCTGCAAGCCGTGCTCGCCGGGCCGTTGGTGGAGCAGCGTGAGACAGTCGTAGTCAGTGTGTGCCCCCGCTCTCCAGATGCTGTCGTCAAGGTCAGCGGCCTGCATCGGGAGGTAGTGCAGAAGGCGCAGCGTGCTTTGATACTCAGGTGACGCAGGGTCGTGGCGCTGCGTGAAGAAGTCGTCGACGAGGCCAAGCTTGCGGGCAAAGGTCTCGAGCAGTCGCATGGCGAGCACCCAGTTCGCCCGCTCGAACGCCTCCATCGTCGCGCGGAACCCAGCGAGTTCGTCATCACTCGGCCACAGGTCCAGTCGGTCCATCCGGCTCGTCGTGACCTGGTACGACTCCTTCTGGTCGAGGGTGCCGGTCGATGGCCGTTGCTGGGAACGAAATTCCCACCCCGAGTTCGTGCCGGATCGCAGCGGCCATTGCTCCTTCGTGTCGGCCGAGAGATCAAAGAATGCCTCTGCCAGCCCAAACGCTTCGTCGATCTGCTGCTGCGGAATTCCATGTCCGATGACTTGGAAGAACCCGATGTCCGTCGCAGCAGCCCAGATCTCATCATCGATCTCGACCTGCCGTTCGCCGATGCCGTTCAGGTCGATGCAGCGAATGTCACGTTCAACATCGAGTCCGTACCCGCCAAACGTCCGCTCCTTGGCCAGCTCGGACTCGGCCGAGCCGACATTCACATGCACGTCCGGCTCAGTCATCGTTCGTCCAGGAAAGCGGCGCAACGTGACGTCCACGTGTCGAGGTCCTCACGTGTCGATGAAATCACGACGTCGCTGTTCGGAAGCAATGCGCCCAACCGTTCGGCGGTACTGATCGGATGACCAGGGTCGCCCGACCATGCCAGCACGAGAGTCGGCGCTGCAATCGTTGCGAGCGCCTCAGGCAGCGGGAGATCCGCTGTCCCGGCTCCGCGGAAGATCGCGGCGAGTCGCTTCGGGTCCGCTGCTCCGAGCACATGCAACCGTCGGTCAAGCCAGGAGTCGTCGTCGGCGAACGGGTCGGGCGGAGGTGTCGCTCGGGCGCCTGCTTCGAGCACCCCCGTGCCGTCGCGCTCGACCGCTGCCGCCATCTGCTCGTACAGGTCGACCTGCGCGGCCCGGGTTTCCCACGCCGTGGGTGGAATGACCAGAACAAGCCCGCGCACCCGGTCGCCCAGCGAGAGCGCCGCGTGCAGTGCCGTGCCCGTTCCCATCGACGCACCACCGAGGAGGACATCGCCCCAGCCGAGGTGGTCAATGAGACCAATCTGATCACGTGCAAGTGCAGCCCAATCACCGTCGGCCGGCGCGCTGAGATCAGAAGACAGACCGTGACCACGCGCGTCGTAACGGACGACCTGGCGCCGTTCTGCGATGACCGCGCTGTCAATGAGGGGCATCATGTCTTCGTCAGCCCGGCTCGACGTGAGACCGTGGCCCCAGACGAACGGAAGGCCGCCAGCCTCCTGGCTGCCCACGAGGTTGTACGGGAGCCGGCCACCGCGCAGAACAACATCAGCCATGAGTTGACTGTACGCGTCTTGTCACGGAGGGCACGGACCGCACATCGCCTGCCACTTGTCGCAGCTGTCAGATACTGCATATTCCGTACCTGAAGCTGCACATGCGGCGTCAGCACGAACCGATACCGTCACGCCCATGAGTGAGTCGACCATCGAGAAATCCCTGCACACCCGCGTCGCCGAGCGACTCATCGACGGGCGCACCTCAGTTGGCCAACCGCGGGTCTCACCTCATGGTTCACGCGTGGCGTTTGTCGTTGCCACGGCCAGTCTCGAAAAGAACACCACGTTCAGCCAGATCTGGATCGACGACGCTCCAGTCACCGGCGGCGACCACGACAACAACCCGATCTGGTCTCCCGACGGCCGATTCCTCGCATTCACATCGCGCCGCAGCGAAAAGCAGGGCGAATCCACACTGCACGTCCTGCCAGTCGAGACGCCTGGCGAAACCCGCTCGCTCTGCGCAATGCCGGACGGGCTCGGCGATCTTGCGTGGTCTCCAGACGGTCGCACCATTGCCTTCACCAGCCGCACGCAGGACGAGCGATACACGCAGGAGAGCGATGCCTGGCGGGCACCCCGCAAGGTCGACCGCTTGTTCAGTCGACTGAACGGCGAGGACTGGGTCTTTGATCGTCCCCAACACATCTATGTGATCGCCGCTGACGGCACCGGTACGCCGCGCAACCTGACCCCCGGTGAGTTCCAGCACAGCAGCCCAGCATGGCTGCACGATTCATCCGCCCTCGTGGTCTCGGCACAACGCCACGACACCTGGGACTCCGATCTGGCGACCGACCTCTACCTCGTTCCCCTTGAGGCAGACACCAACCCAGACGCCATCCGGTGCCTCACGAGTCATGACGGCGACCTCGGATTCCCGTCGGTGTCACCTGATGGCTCAACAGTGGCGTTCATCGGCCGCGGTGATCTCATGACTTTCCCGCAGAACGCTCGCATCGGTGTGATCCCACTCGATTCAAACGGCGCGTCGGTCGAGGACGTCACATGGGCCTCGGACGGCCTCGATCGCACCTTCCTCTGCATGGCTGGAATGCGCCCACCACTCTGGGAGAACAACCACACCTTGCTCGCCACGGCTGAGGATCGAGGAGACAACCACCTGTACCGGCTCGCTGCCGACGGATCCACCGCACCGACGCCGCTCACCTCGGGCCGCTTCACGGTCCATAGTTTCGACGCAGCTGCTGGCACGCTTGCCACCACCCGTTCCACCATCGATCACACGCCCGAGCTTTTCGTCGCCGACGCGCAGCGCACGTCGGTCGGGGCGAAGCTGGCCGCGGATCTGCTCCCCTGGGAGAAGTTCGCTGTGCCCACCACTGACGGCTCGAACGACATCGACGCCTGGATCATGCGGCCAGCTGACTTCGACGAGTCGAAGACCTATCCCGTGCTCCTCAACGTGCACGGCGGACCATTCACGCAGTACGGCGACTACTTCTTCGACGAGGCACAGATGCAAGCGGCCGCAGGATTCGTCGTCGTCCTCGGCAATCCCCGTGGCGGCAGCGGCCGCGAGGAAGCGTGGGGGCAAGCGGTTCTCGGTCCGAAGCACCCGGTACGCGCCGGCTCCGGCTGGGGCGCCCTCGACGTCGAGGACGTACTGGCGATCATCGACGGCGCGCTCGAGCGCTACCCCTTCTGCGACCGCGCCCGCGTCGGTATGATCGGCGGCTCGTACGGCGGCTTCATGGCGACCTGGCTCGCTGGCCACCACGGCGAACGGTTCCGCGCATTCTGCTCGGAACGCTCGGTCAACAACCTGCTCTCGGAGGAGTGGTCGAGCGACATCGCCACGACGTTCAAAACCGAGCACGGCCCATCCCATATCGAGGACCCCAGCCCCTACGTCGATGCATCGCCCATCAATGCTGTCCGCAACATCGACAAGCCCATGCTCCTCATCCACTCCGAAGAGGACTGGCGCTGCCCCATCGTCCAGGCCGAGGAACTGTGGATCGCACTCAAGTTGCTCGGCAAAGAAGTCGACTTCTATCGATTCCCCGGTGAGAACCACGAACTCTCACGGACCGGGTCGCCCATCCACCGGGTGCAGCGCGCCGAGATCATCCTCGACTGGTTCGCCGAGAAGCTGGGCTGACGCACTGACCAGCCTCCTCAGCTGTTGAGCGAGAGCGGTGCCCGACTAGCTTCTGGCGATGTCCAAGATTTCACTCATTGCCAAGCTCACTGCCGCCGACGGAAAGGCCGCTGAGCTCGAAGCCGTGCTCGCCGAAGTGGTTGCCGCAGCCGATGAAGAAACAGGTCTCGAGATCTACAGCGCCCACAAAGACACCGCCAACGAAGGCGTGTACTTCTTCTTTGAGATGTACACCGATGGCGAAGCCCTCGGCGTTCACGGCAAGGGCGACGGCATGAAAGCCGCCATGGGCAAGTTTGGCGGACTCCTCGGCGGTCGCCCGGAGATCACGATGATGGAGCCGGTCGTCGCCAAGGGCATCGATATCTGACCGACCGCGGTCGACATCAATGCGGCGATGCAGCGGTGATCGGGTCCGTCGTCAACAACATCTTGATTGGCCGTCCCCGGTCAGCCGAGGCAACACCCGTCACGTGAGTTCATGGCGCCCCGAGCGCCCCAGGTCGTTCGACCGTCAGGCGGTCGGTACGCCGGGCCACGTGCACCGTGTTTCGCCCCTCGTGCTTCGCGACGTACATCGCATCATCGGCGCGCCGGACCCAGCTCGTCACCGTGTCCGCTGCCTCAACCTCAGCCACACCAAACGAGGCAGTGACGCCCACGTCGACGAGACGCAAACGAAGACGCTCGGCCATGTCGATGGCGAGGGCTTCGTCCGCGTCAGGAAGGACGACGAGGAACTCCTCACCGCCCCACCGACAAACATGGTCGGTCGGTCGCACAAACGCCGCCAGGACATGGGCCACATGGCGCAGCGTGTCGTCGCCAGCTTCATGCCCGAGTGTGTCGTTGAGCTGCTTGAAGTGATCGAGGTCAAGCAGCACGATCGCCGCTGAGCGCTGATCGTCCGCTGACCAGTCGACGCCCCGAGCGAGCTCGTTGAGCGCAGCGCGGCGGTTGAGGAGCCCGGTCAGCGGATCGATATCCGCCATCTCACCGGCGAGTTCAGCCCTGTCGGCGTGGGTGTCCAACGCCGCAACTGAAGCGCCGTGCACCAACAACGTGGCGATGACCTGTGCGAGCAGGCCGAGATTCTCGGGCGTCAGGCGCACGACGGCTGGATACAGCGTCACGCAGAAGACCAGGAACGCCCAGCGGCGGCGAGTGGCCTTCGGAGCGATCAGAAGTGTGCAGACCGGCAGGATTGTCCCGTAGGCAAGAGTCTGGACAGCGATCCGGTTTGGGTCGAAGTCGAGCAGCACCGACCAGGTCGCCATGGAAAGCAGAGCCTGCGCAAGGAACAACTGGCCAGCCTCGACCGCGGTGATCCGCGTGGTCCGCAGCCCGAGCAGGATCAGAAGCAGAAGACCCGCCCTGAGGGGCACAGTGCCGGTCACAATCGGATTGTCGTAGGCGAATGCCTCGAGTGGCGTCACGAGCAGCACCGCAATGATGAGACCGCTCATCGCGCGACGAGTGATTCGTCCCATGAGCAGTGTCTTGGCGCCGGTCATCACCGTATGTATCGGTTGATTCCGCCCCGACTTGAGCCCCGCAAATGACAGTAGTGAAACTCCGCTGAAATCGTGGACAGGACTGAGTGGCGCCGCCTCTGCTCTAGCCTCCGTCTCGTGTTGCCCATCACTGAACCTTCTCACGACGTCGCAGCCCGCGATCGCGGTGACACGGTGCTGGCGCTCATCGCCGCTGTGTCCATGCTCGCCTTCGCCTGGGCTGGCTTCCAAAGCGCTGAGTGGATCCGGGAACGCTTTCTGTTGTCCGACAGGGCTGCGGTCGCCAGTGAACAGTCTCTCAAGCTCGCCGCCGAAGCCGACCGTTTCGAGGAGCGAGACACCAACCTTTTCGTCGAGTGGTTGATCGCCATCGATGCCGGAAACCCCCAGACCGCCGAGATCGTGTTCGATCTCTTCCGATCTCCACTCAAAGAGTTTGTTCGCACCGTCGATGTCGACGAACAAGGACTGCCGACGGAATCGATCTACGAGAGCGTCGAGTACGACGTCCTCGACCTGCGCGAACAATCCGCAGCGCTCGACCGGGAGTCGAACGAGCAGAGTTCGGCGAGCCGCAAGGCCTCTGACATCGCAGCGCGGTACGGAGGACTGGGGATTCTGTTCGCCGCTGCGCTGGCGTCGAGCGGCGTTGCAACTCGCTTCGGGTTGCGGGTTCGGCGACCACTCATCATCGTGACTGCCGGCTTGCTGACGGTTGGCCTTGTTGCGATGGCCATCACCCCGTTCACCATGCTCACGTAGCACCGCTGATGTCCGAGCCAAACCAGCGTCCGGTCAACACGAGACCAGAGACGTGACGATTGCGATCGACGAACCAGTGGCGAACTGCTATCCCAGAAATTCGTTCAGCATGGCTGCAGATCGAGCCGGGTCCTGCATCATCCACCAGTGACCGAGTCCGTCGAGCTCAGCCACGCTCGCACCCCACTGCTGTGCCACGCCGCGCGCAATGTCGGGGCCACCGGTGAAGTGGTCGTCATGGGCGATGACTACCAACGTCCTCGGGCGATGTGCGAGCGTCGCGAACTCAGCACCCCACATCGACATATGCGGCTGGACCGCTGACCGGTACAGCGACAGGATGCATGCACCCATGGTCGCGCCGTTTGCCTCGGCACATGCCCGTGCACCCGCCTCGGTCATGCCGGCTTCAACCAGCATGGGCAGACGGTCCTCGACCGGCATCGCAGCGACCGCTTCGACGAAGGCCTCACCCTCTCCGGGTGTCTGCCAGACCTGCGCCATGTCATGCCACACGTAGCCGACATCGGCGGTCCCGGCGATGTCGGTCACCAGCGCGCTCACCAGATCGGGCCGAGCGGTGGTCGCGCGTAGCGCATGACCGGCTCCCCAGTCGTGACCAACCAGGTCGACCGGTCCGTCGAACTGTTCGAGTTCGGCCACAAGCCAGTCGCGGTAACCGTCGGACGTGGGATCGAAGCCGTCCGGAACGGGCGCCCCGAATCCGGGCGGCGACAGCCTGACAACGTCGTCGCGGCGCATGTGCGCGAGCATCTCATCCCAGATCGCGGGAGCTTCCGGAACTCCATGGACGAACACGACGGTCACGACACGAACTCCGGCAACTGCTGACGGTCGGGGCCCAGGATCGGGTCGGTCGACACCTCGTCGGCACAGTCGTCGATCACACGCTCAAGGAAGCCAGGCATGGCAAGAAGGTAGTGCACCTCGGTGACCTCACCAGAAAACACAGTTGACCAGGGCCGGAGCCCTGGTCAACTGAATACTTCTTTGGTGTCGAAGATGGGACTTGAACCCACACGCCCATTAATAGGGCACTAGCACCTCAAGCTAGCGCGTCTGCCAATTCCGCCACTTCGACGTGGTGTTGGACCTGCAACGTTAGCGCAGGCTTCGATGCGCTACACGCGCTCCAGAAGGAAAGTCACCGCAACCAGGGTGAAGATCCAGATCAGGGCCAAGACGAACGTGATGCGGTTGAGGTTCCGCTCAGCTGCTGTGGACCCGAGTGCTGCGCCACCGCCGCCACCGAACATGTCGGAGAGGCCGCCACCGCGCCCGCTGTGCATCAAGATGCCAGCGATGAGCCCAAACATGGAGACCACGTTCAGCACGAGGGTGATATAGAGCATGACGTCACGCACGAGGCGAGATCCTAGCGGTGGGAACCGCTGTTCGAAGCCCACCGGCCCTGGCAATTCAGGGGTCCGGCTGCCAGCACCGCCGCCGGTAGGTCCAAGTTGGCTCGGTCTCGGCATGCGGTGGAATCATTTCGTCGACCCCAAGCTCGACGTAGCGGGCAGCGAGCACGTCCCCGAGTTGATCAAATTCAGCGATCGCTTCACACTGATCGACCAGGAGATATCGGCGGCGACCCACTTTGGCTGCCAGCCCGCCCGGCTTCAGGTTGCGCAATCCCACCAGCCCGGGACGAGACCGTGTGAGCTGGTCGACGCCTTCCCAAGGAATCTTGTGCCGGCGAAGGACAGCGCGCCGCTCGACGAATTCGGGCGTGAACCGCGACGCGATCGGATAATCGAACAGCACCGTAAGCAGCAAGATCACTCCGAGCCCCAAGATGACAACAGGAACGCCTGCTCCGCCACTGGAGATGGTGCCCCCGAGCCCCACCCCAAACACCACCGTGGCGCCCACAGCACTCAGCAGCACGCCCTTCCACGACGAGTGGAGGGTCACCGACTGGTCGACATCAACCATCGATCACGACTTGGAGGAGATGACCGCCTCGCGACCCAGTTCGTTCAACCGATGCAGCAGGGTTTCCCCCGTCTGCAACGGGAAGTGACACGAAACCTGGTGTCCGACACCAATGTCAGCCAACTCGGGAACATCGGTCCTGCACTTGTCTTGGGCCACGGGACAGCGCGGGTGGAACCGACAGCCTGAAGGCGGGTTTGCCGGGCTCGGCACATCGCCCTGCAGAATGATGCGCTGACGCGACCG
>Ga0209251_1000181_pt1 | contig 57486 bp, 51 predicted proteins | sample SaaInlV_100m_DNA_6_FD_184665 | JGI IMG/M metagenome (GOLD analysis project Ga0209251, IMG submission 184665) | Marine microbial communities from expanding oxygen minimum zones in the Saanich Inlet - Saanich Inlet SI073_LV_10m_DNA (SPAdes) (version 2) | ecosystem: Environmental > Aquatic > Marine...
CACTGCGATCAAACTCCAGATGGTGATGATAATCAGAGGTTTTGGGCCAGTATGGGCGTCAATCTTGCCACCGACCCAGCAAAATAGTGCGGCCGCAATAATGCTAATGATGCCAAAAACCCCAAGATAGGTGAGTTCCCAGTTCAGGACCAAGACCGCATAGGTGCCCCCAAAACCGTACAAACCGTTGAGCGCATCACGATAGAACATTGAAGATCCTAAATAGGCCGAGAGGCTGATTTTGTGACGCAAGCCTTTCAGGGTCTCAACCAGCGTACCTAAAGCTTGATAAACACGATCTGGGCTCGGGTCTTTTGGGGTGTCACGCACTGAACGGAAATATGGGATCATAAAAATTAAAAACCAGGCCGCAGTCAGAGGGCCGACAAAGCGCGTGCCTTCGCGTTGCGCTGCATCCAATCCAAATGCCGGATCGATGCCGAAAAGCGTTTTGCCCGAGGGTTGTTCTAGAAAGAAAAGCAACATGATGACCAAAGACACCAGACCGCCGATATAGCCAAAGGCGAAACCGGTACCGGAAATTTTTCCAATAAGCTTTGTGGGCCCAAGACTAGGTAATTGGGCGTTGGTAAAAATTAGTGCAAATTCGGCCCCGATAAAGCCGACCCCAAAAGCACAAAGCATCCACAGCATGTTTGATCCATCGGGTTGGGTCCACCAAAGTGACATGGATCCCGCGATGTAAAGGATGGAAAAGCCGACAATCCAGGGCAACCTGCGCCCGGTGACATCTGCCACGGCGCCCATAAATGGCGCGCCAAATCCGACGATCAGCCCGATTATTGTCAGGCACAGCGACCAAAGGCTTTGTGCTTTGGCGTCTGCGGCCTGCTCGGCCAAACCAGACCCCATGTAAACTTCTGAGGCAATGGTGGCGAAAAACGGACCAAATACGAATGTGAGCATGAGTGTTGAATAAGGCTGCGTCGCCCAGTCAAAAAAGTACCAGCCCCATAGTTTTTTCCGTGCAGCTTTCATGGCCAATCCGTTTTGCTTAAGTTTGGAAAAGATAGTGGTTTAAAGGGTAACACAAGCAAAATTTTTGCGCCCCTATGGAATATGGGTTCTACCCAAGTGGACTGTGAACCCAAACCAAGCGAAAGCGGGCCAAAGCCCAACCTAATGCCTAAAAGCCTTGAATGTTTGCCCAGAGGTCAGAATTACCACTGGCCGCGCCTGAGGGCCGCTACGATTTTTGATCAAATGTCCGCCATGGCAGCCGGGAGGTACCTGTGTTTTCTAAAATGTGCCAGCGGATGGAATGATGGGATATCTTTAGAGGGTATTTTTCACCTGTTTACTAAAATTACGGCGCCTCACTAGACGTGCTGTAAGGTCGCGGCTATGGCCCTGACATCCAGCTATTTTGCAAGAGTTGATCCGCCTCTTGGTAGCTCTGCATAAATAAAAATTTGCGGTGGGTTGTCCCTTTTGGTTGTTGCCAAGATTGACCGAATGCACCGCCACCACAAGCCAGCCTTGCAGTTTTTATAGTTCCTTACTATTTGAGACGTAACACTTCACGAAAGGGCCGATAAATATGCTGTCGCTGATGCAAATCCTAATGGTGATTTTAGACGTGATGTGGTTTTTCGTCATCGCGCATGTGATTATGAGCTGGCTGATTAATTTCCAGGTCTTAAACCTGCATCAACAGTTTGTCGCCCAAATCTGGTATGGCCTCAATCGTATTTTAGAGCCGGCCTACAGCCGTATTCGGGATTTTCTACCGCAGATGGGCGGACTGGACCTTGCGCCATTGGTGGCCTTGCTGGGGCTCTATGCGGCGCGGATTATCATCCAGAATAATATGGCGTCTTTCTATTAATTTGCTTGTTCCCCGATTCGGTCTGTGAGACACCTCTTCCAGCAGTAAAAATAAAGCCTGGAAAAGGTGTCTAATGTCAGGCGCAGCCGCCCTTTTAAACACGGTCTTCGGGTTCGACAGCTTTCGTCCCGGACAGGAAGAAATCGTTGATGCCGTGACCGACGGCCATAACGTGTTGGCAATTATGCCCACGGGGGGGGGGAAATCCCTATGCTTTCAATTGCCGGCGCTGGTGCGTGACGGGTTGACTGTGGTGATTTCGCCGTTGATTGCCCTGATGCGCGATCAGGTGCGCGGATTAAAAGAGGCGGGCGTCGCCGCCGGCGCGTTGACCTCTGGCAACACCCAAGACGAGACCGATGAAGTATTTGCAAGTCTTGATGCTGGGTCGCTGAAGTTACTTTATATGGCCCCCGAGCGATTGGCAGCCGGGGGGGTCATCAACCTGTTGCGCCGGGCAAACGTGCAGATGATCGCTGTTGACGAAGCCCATTGTGTTAGCCAGTGGGGGCATGATTTCCGCCCTGATTATTTGCGTATTGGTGAGTTGCGGCGCGCTTTGGATGTGCCGCTTGCGGCCTTTACCGCCACGGCGGATGCCGAGACACAACAAGAGATTGTCACCCGGCTGTTTGACGGGGCTCCGCCCGCGACCTTTTTGCGCGGCTTTGACCGCCCCAACATTCATCTTGCCTTTGTGGCCAAAGACGGTCCGAGGGGACAGATTTTAGATTTTGCAGCCACTCGCAAAGGCCAGTCTGGCATTGTTTATTGCGGTACGCGGGCCAAAACCGAAACGCTGTCACAGGCCTTGTTGGCGGCGGGGCATACCGCGTGTTTTTATCATGGTGGCATGGCCGCCGATGACCGTCGGCATATCGAGGGCCGCTTTGCGGTCGAGGATGGGTTGATCGTGGTGGCAACGGTTGCCTTTGGTATGGGCGTCGACAAACCTGATATTCGCTGGGTTGCCCATGCAGATTTGCCAAAATCGATCGAGGCTTATTATCAGGAGATTGGGCGCGCCGGTCGTGACGGTGGGCCTGCGGAAACGCTGACGCTATATGGCGCTGATGACATTCGCCTGCGCCGCACACAGATCGACGAAGGCTTGGCGCCACCTGAGCGACGGGCCGCTGATCACGGTCGCCTGAATGCATTGCTGGGTCTGGCCGAAGCGCTTGAGTGTCGGCGCAAAAACCTATTGGGATATTTTGGCGAAACCGAGGTGCGCTGCGGGTCATGTGATTTATGCGATACGCCCCCCGAGATTTTTGACGGCACCGAGGCGGTGCGCAAGGCGCTGTCGGCAATTTTGCGCACGGGCGAATATTTCGGTGCCGGTCATCTTATTGATATCCTGACCGGTAATGCCACAGACAAAGTCCGCGCGCGCGGCCACGAGGGTCTGCCGACCTTCGGCGTGGGGCGGGATCTGGGTCGGTCGCAATGGCAGGCGGTGTTTCGACAAATGATGGGACATGACCTGATCCGTCCTGACCCCGAACGCCACGGTGCCTTGCGCATGACCGAAGCGGCCCGTCCGATTTTGCGCGATGAGGCCCGAATTTCTCTGCGTCGTGACAGCCTGCGCAAGGCGACCCGACGGCCTGCAGTGAAGGCGATGGTCAATGACGAGGATGCGCCGTTATTGTCAGCCCTCAAGGCCAAGCGGCGGGCGCTGGCCGAGGCCGCTCGGGTGCCCGCCTATATTATTTTCACCGATCGCACCTTGATTGAAATGGCCGAGACCCGACCCGAGAGCTTGGATCAAATGGCGGGCATTGGTGGTATCGGTGCAAAAAAACTAGAGAGTTACGGTGCCGCCTTTTTGCAGATTATCACTGGAGATGCCGCACAGATGCATCCCAAGAGGCGCAAACTGGCGGGAAGTGAAGCAGGTAACGTCTATGACCGCTTGATGCAGGCGCAGGCCAGATTGATGCAGGGGGCGTGTGGCACGGAAAAACCACTGAGTTGCTCGGCGGCCCTCGTGGCAAAAATTGCCGCGCTGCACGCGCCCGACCTGAGCAATGTGACGGCGATCTTGGGAGACCGGCGCGCGGAACGCTTTGGCGATGCGTTTCTGGACGTTTTGCAACAGGCGCGCTAAATACCATGCATTGATCAAGGAGATAGATATGCTGGTCGTTGTGTCACCTGCCAAAAAACTAAATATGGAACCCGCACAAGGTATAAGCGTGACCGAACCGGCATTCGCGCGCCACGCCGAAGAATTGGCAGGGGTTGCGCGCGCGTTAAGCATTACCGATTTGCAAAAACTGATGGGGTTGAGCGTTAATTTGGCGCAGCTTAATGCCGAACGGTTTGCCGCCTTTGGATCACAGGAGACCAAAGCCGCTGCATTGGCGTTTGCCGGCGATACCTATCAGGGGCTTGAGGCGGGGTCATTGGATGCCGATGAAATGGCTTGGGCGCAGCAGCATCTGCGAATTCTTTCGGGTTTATACGGGGTTTTGCGTCCTCTGGATGCGATCGAACCCTACCGTCTGGAAATGGGCAGCCGGTTGAAAACTGGTAAAGGCGGGACGCTGTATGCCTATTGGGGCGATCAGCTGTCGCAGGCCCTGAATGCACAGGCTGCTGAAACCGGTACAGACGTTTTGGTCAATTGTGCGTCGCAAGAGTATTTCGGGGCGGTCGATCTGGCTGCCCTGTCACCGAAAGTCATCACGCCTGTGTTTAAGGAGCGCCGCGCCGGACAGGCAAAGATCGTCAGCTTTTATGCCAAAAAGGCCCGCGGGGCGATGGCGCGTTACATCGTCCAGCGCCGGTTGACTGATCCTGAAGGACTGAAAGATTTCGACAGCGGTGGGTACGCCTATGTGCCAGATCAGTCAGACGCGCAGAAGTGGGTGTTTTTGCGCGACTATCCCCAAGCCTAAAATCTCGAAATATTTTTGTCAGACGCGGTTGTGGCAAGGGGGGGGTGTCAGCCGGCGGTCAACCAGTTTGAGTGGTGCCAAACGTGACGCGCATTCTGACGCCAAGCAGTTGACCCGAGTTGACCGGTTGTTTGCACAACAAATGCACTGCTACCGGATTGGGTGCACCCTGTGGGGGCGGATGCACCGGGGTTTCACAGCCGCTCCAATGCGATCGCGATGCCCTGACCGCCACCGATACACATGGTGACAAGCGCGGTTTTGCTGCCTGTCCGTTCCAGTTCATACAGCGCTTTAACCGCCAGAATACAACCCGTTGCCCCGACCGGATGGCCCAGCGCAATTGCGCCGCCGTTAGGGTTTACCTTTTCGGGGTCGAGACCAAGCGCTTTGTTGACGGCCAAGGCTTGAGCGGCAAAGGCTTCGTTTGATTCGATCACATCGAAATCAGCAATACTCAGGCCTGTGCGTTCCATAAGAATTTTAACAGCGGGGATCGGACCGATGCCCATCACCTCGGGCCGCACGCCGGCATGGGCATACCCACGGATGCGGGCGCGCGGTTTCAGCCCGGCTTTTTCTGCGGCATCGGCCCGTGCAAGAACAATGGCTGCACCGCCATCGTTGATGCCCGAGGCATTGCCCGCCGTCACTGAACCATCCTTTTGAAACACCGCCCGTAGGCTGCCCAGAGCGTCGACTGAGGTCGCCTTGGGGTGTTCGTCGGTGTCAAACGCCACCATCTGCCGTTTGACCTTTACCTCGACCGGTACGATTTGTTCGGCAAAACGTCCCGCCTCGATCGCGGCGGCCGCGCGGGTCTGGCTGGCCATGGCAAAAGTGTCCTGCGCGGCGCGGCTGATGTCATTCTCTGCGGCCACATTCTCGGCTGTGACCCCCATATGGCCGGTGCCAAATGGACAGTTTAGCGCCCCGAGCATCATATCCAATGTGCGGATATCGCCCATTTTTGCGCCCCAGCGCTGATCTTGCACAACATAAGGCGAGAGGCTCATATTTTCCGCGCCTCCGGCAAGGCCGAAATCGGCGTCTCCCAGCATCAGCGACTGGACCACTGAAACAATCGCCTGTGCGCCTGAACCGCACAGGCGGTTGACGTTCATCGCGGGGGCTACATCCGGCACTCCGGCCTGCATGGCGGCAACCCGAGACAGATACATATCGCGCGGTTCGGTATTGATGACATGCCCAAAGGCCACATGGCCGATCTGTCCGCCCTCAACCCCTGCACGCGCGAGCGCGGCCTTGCTGGCAATGGTTCCCAGCTCAATCGGTGGTACGCCTGCCAGAGATCCGCCAAAAGTACCGATGGCGGTGCGAGCGCCGCCCAGAATTACGATGTCTGTCATTGTCTGTCTCCTGAAATCTCTGCGTCACTATGCGCAAACTCATTGCTTTGTCAGTCGGAACGTTCCGTCACGTCGCCTTATCGATCATTCGCCATAGGGCACCCAGATGGTTTTCACTTCGGTAGCGGCCGCCAAGAAATGGCGTCCTTCGTTGGTGGGGTCAAACCAGTCGCAGGCCTGTCGGTTGTTGACCCAGGTGCGTTTCAGGTTTCCGGCACTGGCGGCTTCGATTTTTGCCGACAAGTCCGAGGAGGAAAAGCTCCAAACCGCATCCAGATTGAGATGGCCAGCGATCGGCCCGACCAGATCATTGTGTGGGCCGGTTAAGACATTCACCACCCCAGCGGGCAGATCCGACGTCTCTAGTATCTGGTAAAAATCGGTGGCAATCAGGGGAAACGGCTCTGAGGCGACAAGAATGCATCGGTTGCCCATCGCAATGGCCGGCGCCATAACTGAGATCAATCCCAGCAGTGGGCAGTCATCGGCGCAAAATGCGGCCAGTACGCCCACCGGTTCATGCAGTGCCAACGCCAGTCCCCGCATCGGTACACCCTTGGCCTGCCCGTCGTATTTATCGGCCCAGGCGGCATAGCTGAACAGACGGCTAAGGCTGGCCTCGACCTCTTGTTGGCCGGTGTTTCCGCCCGTCGTCCGATCGATATTAGCGGCAAACTCAGCGTGGCGTGCCGAGAGGTTTTCAGCGATGAAATACAAAATTTGGGCTCGGTTATGGCCGGTCGTTTTGGCCCAACCTGCGGCGGCCTGTGCCGCCTCAACAGCGTTGCGTATATCTTTGCGGTTTGCAATCGGGGCCTGCCCCAGCGATGCGCCATCGGCGTCGTACATGATGCGGCTATACCCACCATCGGGACGCGACTGTTTGCCACCGATATATAGTTTTGCGGTGCGATCCATCCCGACACCCATAGAAGTATCCGGTTTGGGAGACGGGTCAGTTTTCGCTAAAAATGCAGGAATTTTCTCAAGTGGTGAACTGGCACCAGCGGGTTTGGTATAAGCAGTCAAACCCTCCCAACCCCCTTCGCGACCAAATCCGCTTTCGCGGACCCCGCCAAAGCCTGCGGCGGCGTCAAACATGTTGGTGCCATTGACCCAGACCACACCGGCCACGAGTTTGGGCGCGATATCCAAGGCCAGATTGATGTTTTCGCTCCACAGTGTTGCGGCCAGTCCATAGCGGGTGTTATTGGCCAGTTGCACGGCCTCGGCGGGGGTGCGGAAAGTGGTGCTCACCAGCACCGGGCCGAAAATCTCTTCCTGCATAAGTGTGGCTGAAGGTGACAGGCCGGTGATCAGGGTCGGGGGATAAAAACAACCTGTTGCGGGGATTTCGGCCGCGGTGACATAGGTCTCGCCATCTGTGTTGGCATTGACCATGCGGGTGATTGCGGCATGCTGGATTGGGTCGACAATCGCGCCGACATCGATTGATTTATCCATTGGGTCGCCGATCCTAAGCCTGTCCATCCGGGCTTTGACCTTGGTATGAAACGCTGCCGCGACCGGTTCATGCACCAGCAACCGCGATCCGGCGCAGCACACTTGTCCCTGATTGAGCCAGATCGCATCGACCAGCCCTTCCACGGCCGAATCCAGATCGGCGTCATCGAATACGATATAGGGCGATTTGCCGCCAAGTTCCAAAGTCAGGGCCTTGCCAGATCCGGCTGTGGCGTGGCGAATGTGGCGCCCCACCTCTGTCGATCCGGTAAAGGCAATTTTATCAACACCCGCGTGAGTGACGATCTTTTCGCCGACACCGCCATCGCCGGTGACAATATTCACCACGCCGTCCGGTACTGCGGCTTGGCGGCAGATATCGGCAAAAAGCAGAGCGGTTAGAGAGGTGTATTCGGCCGGTTTCAACACCACCGTATTGCCCATGGCGAGGGCTGGTGCGATTTTCCACGCCAGCATCAACAACGGGAAATTCCACGGGATAATCTGTCCACAGACCCCCAATGCGACCCGACCGGGACATTCGGACGCCATAAGCTGCGCCATGCCGGCATGGTAATAAAAATGGCGCTGCGCCAGCGCGGTGTCGATATCGCGGGATTCGCGGATCGGCTTGCCATTATCGAGCGTTTCTAACACGGCAAACAGGCGTGCGTGTTTTTGCAACAGTCGCGCCAGCCCATAGAGCACTTTGGCGCGGGCGTGTCCGCCCTGAGCTTCCCATTTTGGCTGGGCGCAGCGTGCGGCGTTGACGGCGCGGTCCACATCCGCCTGAGTGGCAGTGCTCAAACGAGCCAGAATCGCGCCGGATGCGGGATTGCGGCTGTCAAAATCTGGTGCTGGTTCGGTAAACGCCCCATCTATGAAATGGCCAAAACGCCCGTCTCTTTCGGCCAGCCACCCCAAAGCCTCGGCGGGAGATTCGGGGGCAGTGCCATACTCCATTGTTTCAAAGATCGTTTTTACAGTCATATTTTTATTCCCAAAGGGCATCTTTTTGATCAGCTGATGGCGGGTTGATCAGCCGAGGGCGTGGCGATATCCGGCTGAATAGTCTCCGGTGACGTGATGTTCTAATTGCCGCTCGATATCTAACAGCAGGGACGAGGCACCGATCCGGAACAGATCGGGCTGCAGCCAGCGCAGGCCGAGCTCTTCTTTCATCAATGACAAATAGACCAGCGCGTCTTTGGCCTTGGACAGGCCACCGGCGGGTTTATACCCAATGCGGTATCCGGTGCGCTCAAAATAGGTCCGGATGGCGCGCAGCATCACCAAAGAGACTGGCAATGTGGCGTTGACACTTTCCTTGCCAGTTGAGGTTTTGATAAAATCCGCTCCGGCCATCATGCACACCATCGAGGCGCGGGCAACGTTGCGCAACGTGCCCAATTCACCGGTGGCAAGAATGGTTTTGAGATGTGCGTGTCCGGCGGCGGCGCGAAACGAACGCACCTCGTCATAAAGCGCACGCCAATCGCCGCTCAGTGCGTGGCGGCGCGAGATCACGATATCAATCTCGTCTGCCCCTGCGGCGACACTTTGTTCGATCTCGGCCACGCGCAAGTGAAACGGCGATAGTCCGGCGGGAAAGCCGGTCGAGACCGCGGCCACTGGAATGCCCGAACCAGACAGCGCGGCAATGGCGGGATTGATCATCTCGTGGTAGACGCAAATTGCCCCTGTGGTGATCTGAGGCATGTCAAGCGCGGTCAACAGATCGGCGCGCAGTGGTTGGCGGGCTTTGGCACAGAGCCGCTGCACCCGTTCGGCAGTATCATCCCCCGATAGTGTGGTTAGATCAATGCAGGTGATCGCCTTTAACAACCAAGCGGCTTGATGGTCTTTTTTCACTGAACGGCGCCCCGGCAGAGTTTTGGCGCGGCGTTCGATCGCCGAGGTGTTGGCCTGCAGATTGCGCAGCCAGTCGGCGTTAAAATCCTGCCCTGGGTTGCGCGGCTCGACGGTCTGGGGCAACTGAAGGCTCACCGGGTCGATCACTGTTTGCATTGCCGCCTCATGTCTGGTTTCTGCGCCAAACTGCCATGGGCTTTGGTGGTTTACAAGTCGAGGTGTTCTGGGCCGTTCGGGGTTGTAGGGAACCCAGAACGTGCCTAGCGGCGCAACCGCTCGAGTAACTGCAGAGAGGCATACCCATCAGCGGGCAGGCCCACGCGGCGTTGAAACGCGCGCACTGCAGCGATGGTTAACGGCCCGATCTTGCCATCGATGCCCTGGGTATTGAAACCGGCTGACGTGAGACGGCGCTGCATTTCCTGTCGCTCGGCAAAGCTTAATGCCCGGTCTTCACGGGGCCATTTTGCCTTGATTTTTGAGCCGCCCACGATCCGGTCCGCCAAGTGGCCAACACCGATGACATAGGCGTCTGCGCTGTTGTAATTTTCTAAAACCTCAAAGTTCTTAAACACTAAAAATGCGGCTCCCTTGGCACCGGCCGGCAGCAAGACTGCCGCTCTGCCGTAATCGGGGATTGGCTTTCCAGTCACCGAGACCACCCCGGCGCGGGCCCAGTCCGAGGGGCGTTTTTTTATGCGCCGCTGCGCCAGCCCATAGTTAAAGTCTGCAGGCAGCCGAACCTCAACGCCCCAGGGCATGCCCTTGGTCCAGCCAAATTCAGCAAGATACGCGGCGGTTGAGGCCAACGCGTCACTTGGATTATCAGACCAGATATCGCGCTTGCCGTCGCCGGTAAAATCTACGGCATAGTCGCGATAAGAAGTTGGCATAAACTGGGTGTGGCCCATGGCGCCGGCCCAACTGCCGACCATGCCGGGCACGGTCGTATCACCGTTGTTTAAAATCTTCAGGGCTGTAATTAACTGTTCTTCGAAAAATGCGCCGCGACGCCCGTCATAGGCCAGTGTCGCGAGCGCGGAAATCACCGGGATATCGCCGCGTTTTTCGCCATAGGCGCTTTCCAATCCCCATATGGCAACAAGGATCGCTTTTTCCACCTGATAGCGGTCCTCGATTTCACGCAATGTCTTGTGCCATTTATGCAGGGCCGTTTTGCCGTTTGTGACGCGCTTTGTGGCCACTGCGATGTCGAGATAGTCCCAGATCGTTTTGGTGAATTCCGACTGATTGCGGTCCAGTTCAATGACTTTTTCCAAATATTGAACATCGCGCATTGCTGCTTCAAAGGTAATGGCAGGTATGCCCGAGGTCAGTGCTCTGTACCGAAAGCTGCGGACCCAGCGTGCTAGGCGTGCATCTTTGTGGTTGATGTTTTTTTCCGTCTTAGATGTGAACAGAGCCGGTTCTGGTGGGCTTGAGGTCGCCAATTGTACAGGCGCCGCTTGTGACACCGGTGCAAGGGTCAAAGCTGTAATCAAAAAGGCGGATAAAACCCTGAATGACATTCTGCAAATCTCGTTTTTGAATACACGTTTGTTTCTTCTGTGCTTAGCGGATAATTCACGTCTCGCAAAGAGCGCAAATACGAGATTTGCGTTCAACAGGAATTTACTGCGGTTGCGCGGGGCGGTAAGGAGGTATTCAGGTCTGTTGTCCCGGCGCGATAGCCGCGTGGTGTGTCTGGGGTTCGGTGATGTGATGGAACCCGTGATACAAAAGAAAGAGTATGCTTATGAGCGAACTAAAACCTGTTGTGTTGTGCATCCTAGATGGTTGGGGCGTGCGCTCGGACAGGGCTGGTAATGCCCCTGCATTGGCCAAGACGCCGAATTTTGATCGGCTAATGGCGCAATGTCCAAATGCGCAGCTGATCACCCATGGCCCACAGGTGGGTTTGCCCAGCGGTCAGATGGGCAATTCTGAAGTTGGCCATACCAATATTGGCGCCGGACGGGTTGTGTCGATGGATCTTGGACAAATTGATCTGGCGATAGAAGATGGATCTTTTTTTCAAAATCAGCCCTTGATGGCGTTCGCCGCTGAAGTGGGCGCGAACACCGGCACCGCCCATGTGTTCAGTCTTGTATCGGATGGCGGTGTTCATGGGCATATAACCCATCTAAAGGCGGCGGTTCAGGCGTTGGTGGCGAACGGCATTCAGGTGGTTGTGCATGCGATTACTGACGGGCGCGACGTGGCGCCGCGATCTGCGGATGGTTTCATCCAACACCTGTGCGACAGCCTGCCAGAGGGGGCACGTATCGGCACTGTAATCGGACGTTATTTTGCCATGGATCGCGACACCCGCTGGGAGCGGGTTCAATCAGCCTATGACGCGATTGTACACGCAAAATCAGACGTTTTTGCCGCCTCTGGCACTGCGGCAGTTGCGCAGGCTCATGCGCAGGATATCAGTGACGAGTTCATACCCGCAACGGTGATTGCGGGCTATGATGGGATTGCCAAGGGAGACGGTTTGTTTTGTTTGAACTTCCGCGCTGATCGGGCGCGGGAAATTCTCAGTGCGTTGGCTGACCCCGCGTTCAATGCATTTGATGTCGGTACGCGACCAAAGCTGTCGGGATGTCTTGGCATGGTCGGTTATTCCAGCCACCACGATAGTTTTATGACTGTCTGCTATCCCAAACAAAAAATTGTGAATACCTTGGGCGCTTGGGTGGCCCAGCACGGCAAACGGCAATTCCGTCTGGCCGAGACCGAAAAATATCCGCATGTGACCTTTTTCCTGAATGGTGGGGTCGAACTTGCCGAAGGGGGCGAGGACCGGCTCATGCCCGCTTCGCCAAAAGTTGCAACCTATGACCTGCAGCCCGAAATGTCCTCGGTTGAGGTGACAGATGCTTTGGTGGCGGCCATTGCAAAGGGCTATGATCTGATTGTGGCAAATTACGCCAATCCCGACATGGTGGGCCACACTGGCGATCTGGACGCCGCAATCAAGGCCTGTGAGGCCGTTGATCGGGGTTTGGGCCGTGTTGTCGAGGCGATTGAAAAGGGGCAAGGCAGCTTGATTGTGACCGCAGACCACGGCAATTGCGAGGTTATGGTGGATCCCCAAACTGGGGGTGCCCACACCGCTCATACGCTTAACCCTGTGCCGGTGATCTTGGTAGGAGGCCCGCAGGGCGCGACGCTGAATGATGGCTGTTTGGCCGATCTGGCACCCAGCCTGCTCGAGTTGATGGATTTGCCCAAACCACCCGAAATGACAGGAAAGACATTGATCGCGAGATGAAACCCTTATGCGCGCCCTGACTTTTATTGTGCTTTTGCTGCTTAGCCCGACGGCCCGCGCTGACACGGACCCTCGGCAAGCGGCTGCAGCCGCGGTGGCGGTGCTTGAGGATGCGGCGGTTGCGCTTGTCTATGCCGAGACTGCGCGCGACCGGGTCAAGGCGTTGAGCGCTGCGGTAAAAGGCTATGAGGCCGGTCTGGCTGCCATGCGGGTGGGATTGCGCCAAGTCGCGCTCCGTGAGGCGCGGATGACGCAGGAAATAAACCGTCGTGAGGATGGTATTTCTCGGTTGCTTGGCGTGTTGCAAACAATCGTGCGCTCGCCTGCACCGACGGTTTTGCTGCATCCTTCCGGTCCGGTTAAAACCGCCCGTTCGGCAATGTTGTTGGCGGATGTTACACCGGGCTTGCAGGCGCAGGCGCAGGCATTGCGCCGAGATCTGGACGAGGTAACTGCGTTGCGCCAGTTACAACAGCAGGCCTCAAACCATATGCAGAAAGGCTTGGTTGGTGCACAATTGGCACGGACCAAATTGAGCCAGGCGATGTCTGGACGCCGGGATTTGCCGCAGCGCTTTGTCGAGGATCCGCTGCAGACCGCTGTGTTGATTGCCGCGACCGAGACCTTGGCGGCCTTTGCCAACAGTGTCGGGTTGATAGCCACTGAGGAGATGACAACGGCGCTGCCGGATATTGCCGGACAAAAGGGTCGGCTTGCGATGCCGGTTCGGGGCCAGCTGTTGCGGCTCAAAGACGAGGCTGATGCCGCGGGCGTGGTGCGTCCGGGCATTGTTTTGGCAACCCGGCCCCGAGCGCTGGTTACCGCACCCACGGCAGCGACGATCCGCTATGGGGGGCCTTTGCTTGACTATGGACAAGTGCTTATTTTAGAACCACAGAAAGATACGCTGTTCGTTTTGGCTGGGCTGGCGCAGGTTTATGGCAAGATTGGACAGGTTGTGCCAGCGGGTAGCCCGTTGGGTTTGATGGGAGGGCAAACCCCACAATTAGATGCCATATTATCACAATCGCGCGATGGAACTGGAATTGATCGCACAGAAACACTCTATATAGAGGTACGGCAGGGGGATACTCCGGTGGACCCGCTAGACTGGTTCACATCACAGAAGGATTGAACATATGAACAAAATCGTCATGGCCATTGCTGGCGGTGTTTTGGCTGGAACGCTTGTTACAACGCAGGTCGCTGGGCCGCTTTTAGCCCAAGAAAATAGCCAGAAAGCCAATATCTACCAGCAACTGGACTTGTTTGGCGATATTTTTGAACGAATTCGGGGGCAATATGTCGAAGAGGTTGATGCTGCAGATCTGATTGAGGCGGCCATTGACGGTATGCTCAGTTCGCTTGATCCACATTCCAGTTATCTTTCACCAGAAGACGCCGCCGATATGCGGGTCCAGACCCGGGGCGAATTTGGTGGTCTTGGCATCGAAGTCACCCAAGAAGAGGGTTTTGTTAAAGTCGTCTCGCCGATCGATGACACTCCGGCTGATGAGGCCGGTATTGAGGCGGGGGATTTCATCACCCATGTCGACGGTGACAGCGTTCTGGGTCTCAGCCTTGATGAGGCGGTCGGCATGATGCGCGGTGTGGTTGGCTCTGAGATTGTCATCACCGTGGTACGGGAAGGCGAGGATGAGCCGTTTGATGTCACCATTATTCGCGACACCATCAAACTCACCGCTGTGCGCACCCGTGTCGAGGGTGAGAGCGTGGTCCTGCGCGTCACCACTTTTAACGACCAGACCTATAGCAACCTTGAAGCCGGTATCGAAAAGCAGATCGAGGCCGCCGGCGGCATTGATCTGGTCAATGGCTTTATTCTGGACCTGCGCAACAATCCCGGCGGGTTGCTGACACAGGCAATTCGGGTCTCGGACGCGTTTCTCGACAAGGGTGAAATCGTCAGCACCCGGGGTCGTGACCCCGAAAATGGCGACCGCCACAACGCCACGGTCGGTGATCTGGCCCAACAAAAACCGTTGGTGGTGTTGATCAATGGGGGCTCGGCCTCAGCCTCTGAAATTGTCGCTGGGGCGCTGCAGGATCACCGCCGTGCCATCGTCGTGGGCACCAAGAGCTTTGGTAAGGGCTCGGTTCAGACGGTGATGCCGATGCGGGGCAGCGGTGCGATGAAGTTGACCACGGCGCGCTATTACACCCCGTCGGGCCGCTCGATTCAAGCGCTTGGCATCTCGCCTGATATTATTGTTGAACAGCCGCGACGGGTGGCTGAAGACGACGAAGAGGCGACAGACACCCCCCGTCGCAGCCGGTCTGAAGCTGATTTGCGTGGCAGTCTCAACAATGACAGTCTGACCGAGGATGAAATTCTGCAGATCGAGGCTGATCGCGAAAAGGCCGAAGCCGCCGCAAAACTGCGCAAGGATGATTATCAGATGGCCTATGCGATTGATATTCTCAAAGGTCTGTCGGCCTTGGCGCCAAAATGACCGCAGGTGATTTGACCGCTGGCGGTCTGACAGCTGACGCTATCGCCGCATTGCCCTATCGTGAAAACGTTGGGGTGATGCTGCTTAATGCGGCAGGCAAAGTTTTTGTTGGCCAGCGTTTGGACAACCGCACACCGGCGTGGCAAATGCCACAGGGCGGCATTGACCCGGGCGAAGATCCGCGCACAGCGGCCTTGCGCGAGTTGCACGAAGAAACCGGCGTGCGTCCGGATCTGGTTGAGATCGTGGCGGTCTCCGACGATTGGATTACCTATGACCTGCCCGCCGATCTGGTGGCAAAACTATGGCAGGGGCGCTATCGGGGCCAGAGCCAGAAATGGTTTCTGATGCGGTTCAAAGGCACCGATAACGACGTTGATATTGCCACCGAACATCAAGAGTTTTCAAACTGGCAATGGCTGGCGGTGGATCAACTGGCCGACAATATCGTGCCTTTCAAACGGCCGGTGTATGAACAGGTGCTGGCGGTGTTTGCGGCGCATCTTTAGGGGTCTTGTGGCGGCACTGATGCGAACAGCTCGGTTAGGTTGCCTACTTCTACGGTTTCACCATGCACGATCATTGGGCTGTGATAGCAGCCCTTGACGCTTTCCTTGGCCAAAGTGACATCTGCCAGTTTCTGCACCTTAAAACTACTGTCGGTGATATTGAACAAATCCAAACCCGCTTTTGAGAGGATTAAAGTGTCAAAGCGCACTTTGTCGTTTGCATCGCCTTGTAAAACGAACCCAAGATTATTTTTGAGCCTGATAAGGTCATTGCCGTCTTTATTAAAATTAAATGTGGTTGTGAAACCACTAGCTTGCGAGCAAAAGCAGCACCCCTCTGGAAAAGAACAAAACGTGAATATATAATGCCGACTCATGTATGCCGAATTGTCGATCACCTCTAACTTTACCTTTCTCACCGGGGCGTCGCACCCCGAGGAATATATCCGTCGTGCCGCTCTGGCGGGGCTGGCGGCCATCGCCATTGCCGATGATAACACCGTTGCCGGCATCGTTCGTGCTCATGCGGCAGCGCGTGAGGTCGCCCGTCTGGTCGCCGAGCGGCGCGCTTTTGACGCCGCACATGGCCTGATTGGGCCACCGGCTCCGCCCGATTTGTCTGTGCCCCCGTCGGCTGCGATCTATACGGTTCCGCGGCTGATCCCGGCGGCCCGCCTGCGGTTTTTAGACGCCCCCGATATCACCGTGTTGGCGGAAAACCGTGCTGGTTGGGCGCTGTTGTGCCGGTTGCTGTCGACAGGCCGCCAGCGCGCTGCCAAAGGTGTTTGTGATCTATGTCTTGAAGATCTGATCACCGCTGGGACCGAGGGGGTGCAGTTGTTGCTGCATCCACCTGCGGCGCTGACTTCGCTGCGCGGAGCCAAACAATGGCTGCGCCCAGTGCAACGTTTGACGCGCTGCTTTGGCCCAAGGATGCATCTGGTGATGGCACCGCGTTATGATGGTCAGGATCCGGCACGTTTTGCCGCCATCGCCGGTCTGGCCACCCGGCTTGGTCTGCCGACGCTTGCCAGCGCCACGCCGTTGATGCATCACGGCCGGCGGCGCAAACTGGCCGATGTTCTGGCCGCAATCCGTCTGGGCGTTCGGGTTGATACGCTGGGCCGCGCTGCGCTGGCCAATAGCGAACAACGCCTGCGCAGCGCCGCCGAAATGTGCCGACTTTACCAAGATCATCCGGCAACGCTGCAACGCGCCTATGCGCTTAGTCAAAAGATGACGTTCTCGCTCGACGCGCTGCGCTATGAATACCCGTCTGAGATTAGTGGCAATGAAACCCCGACAGAGCGGCTGGCGCGTCTGGCGCAGGCTGGGTTGAAATGGCGTTATCCTTACGGCAGCACTGACAAGGTGCGCGGCATGCTGGCGCATGAACTGGCCCTGATCGCCAAGCTGAAATACGAGCCGTATTTCTTGACTGTCAACGATATTGTACAGTTCGCTCGCGACCGCGGTATCTTGTGTCAGGGGCGCGGATCGGCGGCCAATTCGGTGGTGTGCTATTGTCTGGGTGTCACTTCGGTCAGCCCCGAAATCGGCACGATGGTGTTTGAGCGTTTCGTCTCTGAAGCGCGCAATGAGCCACCCGATATTGATGTCGATTTTGAACATGAGCGCCGCGAAGAGGTGATCCAGCATATCTATGACCGCTATGGCCGCCACCGGGCGGGTCTGTGCGCCACGGTGATCCATTACCGCGGCAAGCGTGCGGTGCGCGAGGTCGGCACCGCCATGGGGTTGACGCAGGATACCATCGCTGCATTGTCGTCGCAATTATGGGGATTTTTTACTGGTGACGGGTTGCAAGATGACCGCCTGCGGGAGGTCGGCCTCGATCCTGCCAATCGCCATCTGCAACGGACCATGGCGCTGATCGAAGACATTATCGGCTTTCCCCGTCATCTCAGCCAGCATGTTGGTGGCTTTATTATTACCGAGGGCCGGCTTGACGAACTGGTGCCGATCGAGAACGCCGCAATGGAGGATCGCACAGTCATTTGTTGGGACAAGGATGACATCGATACTTTGGGTATTCTCAAGGTCGATGTACTGAGCCTTGGCATGCTGAGTTGTATTCGGAAGGCATTTGATCTGGTGGCCCAGCATCACGGCACGCGCTATACGCTGGCGACGCTGCCGCAAGAAGATCCGAAAGTCTATGATATGCTGTGCCGCGCCGATAGTATCGGGGTGTTTCAGGTCGAGAGCCGGGCGCAGATGAATTTCCTGCCACGGATGAAGCCACGCACGTTTTATGATCTGGTCATCGAGGTGGCGATTGTGCGTCCCGGTCCGATCCAAGGTGATATGGTGCATCCCTATATCCGCCGCCGCAACAAACAAGAGGAGGTGTCGTTCCCCTCGGATGCGCTGGGTGCAGTGTTGGGCAAAACCCTTGGCGTGCCGCTGTTTCAAGAACAGGCGATGCAGATTGCCATTATCGGTGCGGGCTTTACCCCAGAAGAGGCTGACCGGTTGCGACGCGCGCTTGCGACGTTCAAAAAGCATGGCAATATCAGCGATTTTAAAAACCGGTTTCTGCGCGGCATGGCCAAGAATGGCTATGAAGCCGACTTTGCCGCGCGCTGCTTTTCCCAGATTGAGGGGTTTGGCAGTTATGGTTTTCCCGAAAGCCATGCCGCGTCGTTTGCGTTTCTGGTCTATGCCTCAGCGTGGTTGAAATGTCATCATCCGGGGGTGTTTGCCTGTGCGCTGCTCAATGCCCAACCGATGGGGTTCTACGCTCCGGCGCAGATTGTGCGCGATGCCCGTGCCCATGGGGTCACAGTGCTGCCGGTCTGTGTCAATGACAGCTATTTTGACAACAGCATGCAGCCTGACGGGCAGGGCGGTCTGGCGCTGCGGTTGGGGTTTCGCCAGATCAAAGGGTTGCGCGAGGAGGATGCGGTGTGGATTTCGGCGGCGCGCGGCAACGGCTATCGCTCGGTCGAGGATGTCTGGCGCCGTGCCGGTCTGGCGCCGGTGGTCTTGGCGCGACTGGCCGAGGCGGATGTGTTCGCCGCCTTGGGTCTGAACCGCCGCGCTGCATTATGGGAGGCCAAGGCGCTGCGCGCGCCCTTGCCCCTGCCGCTGTTTGGCGGTGATATCGAAGGCGAGGGCATTATCGAGCCGGCCGCGCATCTGCCGCAGATGGAACTGGGCGAACAGGTGGTTGAGGATTACGCGGCGATGCGGCTTAGCCTGCGGGCGCATCCGGTGGCGTTGATCCGCCACTTGCTGACGCCATCTGATACGCCGCCTGATACGGTTTCCAACGCGGGGCCTGCGTGGCGCTAAGCCTTGGGCGGCGCGGGTTTGGTTGCGCGGGTTTGATTGTGCAGGCTTGAATATGCCGGCTTGAATATGCGGGGCGCGTCGGGCATATTAACTTGTATTCAATCAAAGAATTTCAACCAATAAGGGTGTACCTGTGGCGACTTCTCCAAAATCCGGTGAAAAAACCCCTGACCAACAACAATTACCGGCGCAAAAAGCACAAAGAGAACCGCAAGACGCCGCCTATGCGCGGGCGCAAGACGCCATTGCCACAGCGCGGACCAGCGACGCATCAGACCTTACGCTTTCCGGGGATGATTTTTCGGATTTAACCGAGCTGCCACCAGACGTTGGCACCTTGACCGCTTTGACAGACCTTTCCCTGTCGGGCACACAGGTCAGCGACATCTCGGCTTTGTCTGGCTTGACGGGGTTGATGGGGCTTTCCCTGTCGCGCACGCCGGTCAGCGATATTTCGGCTTTGTCTGGCCTGACGGGTCTGACCTGGCTTTACCTGTCGCGTACAGAGGTTAGCGATATCTCGGCTTTGTCGGGTCTGTCGGGTCTGACCACCCTTTCGCTGATGGGCACGCCGGTCAGCGATATCTCGGCTTTATCGGGTCTGACCACGCTTGTCCTGTCGGGCACGCCGGTCAGTGATATCTCGGCTTTATCAGGTCTGACGGGTCTGACCGGGCTTTACCTGTCGGACACGCCGGTCAGCGATATTTCGGCTTTGTCGGGTCTGAGGGGTCTGAGCACCCTTGACCTGATGCGCACGTCGGTCAGCGATATCTCGGTTTTGTCGGGCTTGACGGGTCTGATGGAGCTTACCCTGACGGGCACGCCGGTCAACGATTTATCGCCAATTTTGCCTCTGACGCAGCTTGTAGACGCGCCTAAATACGGTGGTCTTGCGTTTAGAAATACCGCGGCGGCACGGGCGGATAGGCGAATCGCCGAAATTGCCGGGATTCAGGATGATGCCAAGCGCGCCACCGATTTATGTGCGTATCTCAAGAATGTGACCCCGACCTAGACCGCGCAGTATCACACTCTGCTCAGCATGCGTTTGATGCGTGCCTCAATCGGTGATTTTCAACGTGACAGCCTCGCCCGTGGGATGCGGCGGCACAGGTTTGCTTGCGCGGGCTGGTTTGTACGGGCTGGTTTGTACAGGCTTGATTATGTGGGGCGTGTCGGGCATGTTGGGCTGTATTCAATCAAGACATTTCAACCAGTAAGGGTGTATCTGTGGCGACATCCCCAATACAAAGTGAAAAAGAAATGCAAGCCGCCATTTATGCGCAGGCGCAAGACGCCATTACCACAGCGCGGACCAGCGGCGCGTCAGGCCTTTGCCTTTCCACGGATTTGGCTCCGGATTTAGCCGTGCTGCCGCCAGACATTGGCAGCTTGACCGCTTTGAGCGGCCTTGACCTGTGGGGCACACGGGTCAGCGATATCTCGGCTTTGTCTGGCTTGACCGCTTTGGAATACCTTGACCTGAGGGGCACGCAGGTCAGCGATATCTCGGCTTTGTCGGGTCTGACGGGTCTGGCCACGCTTAACCTGTCGGGCACACAGGTCAGCGATATCTCGGCTTTGTCTGGCCTGACCGCTTTGACAGATCTTGACCTGACGGGCACGCCGGTCAGCGAAATCTCGGCTCTGTCTGGCTTGACCGCTTTGAGCAGCCTTAACCTGTCGGACACGCCGGTCAGCGATATCTCGGCTTTGTCTGGCTTGACCGCTTTGAGCAGCCTTGACCTGTCGGGCACGCCGGTCAGCGATATCTCGGCTCTGTCTGGCTTGACCGCTTTGAGCAGCTTTAACCTGTCGGGCACGCCGGTCAGCGATATCTCGGTTTTGTCGGGGCTGAAGGGTCTGAAACACCTTGACCTGTCGGGCACACAGGTCAGCGATTTATCGCCAGTTTTGCCCCTGACCCAGCTTGCAGACGCGCCCCGATCCGCGGGTCTCGCGTTCAAAAACACGGTGGCGGCATTGGCGGATCCCCGGATCGCCGAAATCGCCGAGATTGAGGACAATGCCAAGCGCGCCACCGATTTGTTTTCGTATCTGAGCGAAACTCCAAAAGGCGTAGCAAGGTCAATAGACAAACTTGATACGCGTGTCGACACCACACAGCAGGATGTCACCGAACTTGAAACCCGCGTCAGCACGGCGATAGAGCGTCTTGACGGGTTTGACGCTGAGTATGAAAGCAGGATGGACGCCGCTGCCGCCGCGTTCCGCGAAACCAACGCACTCAAGGCGCCGGTTGTCCTGTGGCAAGAAAAAGAAACAAAGCACCAAGCTGAAAGCGCTGCCGCCAGAACGTTTTTCATCAAGTCTCTCATCGCAACGGGCTTCCTTGTTATCGTTCTCGCGTCATTGTTAATTTTTTGTAAGGATGTTGCCTATGCACTCGTGGCCCCCATCGGCTGTGATCCTGCCAAGCCGGAAACCTGTTCGGGGTTTAGCGCCAGAGGGCTGTCGATTTTGACGCTTGTGGCCGCGTTTTCACCTGTTTGCTTTGGTATGTCCGTATGCAGATGAAACTGTTTTTGTCCGAACGGCATCTGGCGCTTGATGCACGGGAACGCACAGCGTTTGCGCAGACCTATATCGGGTTTTTGGCCGAAAAAGACAGCTCGGACGAGGCCGCAGGCCAGCGTGCGGCGGTATACGCCGCCTTGTTCCGGCCCAGCACCGATGGTATCGTAAAAGATGAGGGTGGGCTTGATCCGTCAATTGCCGCAGCACTGTCGAAATTTTTGACCAAATCCTCTTAGTCTTGCCCATCACCACAACAGGAGCCTCCAAATGTCCCATCACTGCGCCACCGTTATATGGGATCGGGGTGATGACGTTTTTACTGGTGGCAGATACAGCCGCGCGCATCTTTGGCAGTTTGACGGTGGGGTCAGCGTGACCGCCTCGGCCGCGCCCGATGTGGTGCCGCTGCCGTTTTCGCGCGCCGATGCGGTTGACCCAGAAGAGGCCTTTGTGGCTGCACTGGCGTCATGTCACATGCTGTTTTTTCTGGATCTGGCGCGGCAGGCGGGGTTTGTCGTCGACAGCTACCGCGATCAGGCAGTGGGCGAGATGGGTAAAACCGGTGACGCTGGCGATTGGATGCAGACTGTGCATTTGTATCCTAAAGCCGTATGGCAGGATGCGGCGCCCGACAGCACCGCACTGTCAGATTTGCACCACCGCGCCCACAAGCTGTGCTTTATCGCCAATTCAGTCAAATCCGAGATTATCACGCATCTGGACTGAGCACTTGTGGGCTGAAGACCCGTGGGCTGGAAACTGGGGACTTGCCAGCTAGAGACTGGCCAACCCCGCGTCAAGCGATGCAAGCACGGTGTCAACCTCGGCCTCGGTGATGGTCAACGGCGGCGACATCAGGATGTTGTGCATCCCCAGCCGCACCATGGTTCCGGCCTCATAGACCGTCTGATGCAGCCGTTTCATTGTGGCGTTGTCCATCGGCGTTTTGGCAGCTTTGTCACTGACCAGTTCGATGCCGGTCATCAACCCGTGGCCACCGCGCACATCCCCGATGACATCATATTTTTCCGCCAGTTTAAGCGCGCCTTGATACAGCTGAGCACCTCGCGCCGCGGCGTTGGTTTTGGTATCCAAGCGCAGGGTTTCCGCCAGGCAGGCCACCACGGCGGCCGCCCCCACGGGATGGGCCGAATAGGTATAGCCGTGAAAAATCGCCCCCTCGCCGGTGGTGTCGCTTTCAAATACTTCGGCGATCTTATCGCTCATTAACGCTGCACCAACCGGAAAATAGCCCGAGGTGATGCCTTTGGCGATACACATCATATCGGGTTTGACCCCCCAGTGGCGCGCGCCCGACCAGTCGCCGCTGCGGCCAAATCCGGTGATCACCTCGTCTGAAATCATTAAAATGCCGTGGCGGTCGCAGATGTCACGCAGCAGGGGCATCAGCGACGGATCCGGCACAATCACCCCGCCTGCACCTTGGATGGGCTCCATGATGAAGGCGGCAATCGTGTTGGCGCCCTGAAAGGCGATCTCATCCTCCATGGCGTTGGCAATCGACTGGGCCAATTTGGCCGGGTCGCTTTGATTAAACGGATTGCGATATGTATAGGGGCTCGGAAGGTGAAAACAGCCCGGCAATAGCGGCTCATAGGCGATGCGAAAGCGGTTGTTGCCATTGACCGAGGCACCGCCAAAATGGGTGCCGTGATAGCCTTTTTTCAGTGATAGAAACTTGCTGCGGGTCGGTTCGCCGCGCAGGCGATGATATTGCCGGGCCAGTCGCAGGCAGGTTTCCACTGAATCTGACCCGCCCGAGGTGAAAAACACCCGGCTCATGCCGTCATTGGCAAAAAAATCGCGCACCGCATAAGAGGCCTCGATTGCGGTGGGATTGCTGGTGCCGGCAAAGGCAGAATAATAAGGCAACTGATAGAGCTGACCCGCGATAGCGTCTTTTACGATATCGTTGGAATAGCCCAGATTGACACACCACAGCCCGCCGACCGCATCCACCACGCGGTGGTCATCGATATCGGTGATATGCGCGCCGTCGGCCCCCTTGATGATTTTCGGCGCATTGATCTGCGCATCACCGGGGTGCCCCATTGGATGCCACAGGTGGCGGGCGTTATTTTCTTTCAGAAAATTATCGTCTTTCATGGAGGTGCTTTCAGGTTAACAATGTGTCCATATTATGTCTGTGGAGAAGCCTGTCTAGGAAAATCGTTGCCGGTGCGGGTTTTGCTTGATGTCTTGCTCTGCTGTTGCTGGACAGTGTGGCGCTACGGGTGTAGGAAATCGCGATCATGGCACAGACAAAATCAGATCCGAATTACAAAATTATCGCCGAGAACCGCCGGGCGCGGTATGATTATGCCATCGAGGACGATCTGGAATGTGGTGTGTTGCTGCAGGGGTCAGAGGTGAAATCGCTGCGGGTCAACAGTGCCAATGTCGCCGAGAGCTATGCCGCAGTGGAAGACGCTGAACTATGGTTGGTCAATAGCTATATCGCCCCGTATGAGCAGGCCAAGACTTGGGGTCACGAAGAACGTCGGCGGCGCAAGCTTTTGGTGAAACGCAAGGAACTGGCGCGTCTTTGGTCTGATACCCAGCGCAAGGGAATGACTTTGGTTCCTCTGGTGATGTATTTCAACCATCGCGGCAAGGTGAAGATGAAGATCGGTATTGCCAAGGGTAAAAAGAACTATGACAAACGCGCCGATAGCGCCAAGCGCGATTGGGGCCGGCAGAAACAGCGCCTGCTGCGCCACGGGGAATAATCCTTAGTTGACCGAAGCTTGTGCCACAGTGTCTTTAAGACTTTGATACTGGTATATGTGGGTGAACTTCGCCGTCATACGGCATAGGCCTTGCCAGTTTTGTTTTGCCGTCCTATGCACTTACTAAACACTTATAGGGGGTCAATATGAGCAATGATGATCCAAAAACACTGGTTTCGACCAGTTGGCTTATGGCGCATCTGAAAGATCCAGACCTGCGCCTGCTCGATGCATCGTGGTATCTGCCCGATATGGCACGCAACGGGCGCGAGGAATATAATAACGCACATATTCCTGGAGCCCGGTTTTTTGATATCGATGAGGTGAGCGACCATCGCTCGGAGTTGCCGCATATGGTGCCGCCAGTGGAAAAATTCATGTCGCGGGTCCGTGCTATGGGCGTCGGAGATGGCCATCAGATTGTTGTTTATGACGGTGCGGGACTTTTCTCGGCTGCCCGGGTCTGGTGGCTGTTTCAACTGATGGGGCACAGTGACATCGCGGTGCTGGATGGTGGTTTGCCGAAATGGCAGGCCGAGGGGCACCCAACCGAAGATATGGCGCCGGTTATTCGCGACCGTCATATGACAGTGCGGCGACAAAACCAGATGGTGCGCGATGTGACACAAGTGTCGGCGGCGGCCAAACTTGGGGATTATGAAATCATTGATGCCCGCGCTGCGACGCGCTTTGCCGGAACAGCGCCCGAACCGCGGGCCGGGTTGCGCTCGGGACATATCCCGGGTTCGAAGAATGTCTGTTACCGCGATCTGTTACGATCCGACAACACGATGAAAGATCCCGATGTGTTGCGGCAGGTGTTTGTCGATGCCGGTGTTGATCTGGCAAAGCCGGCGATTACCAGCTGTGGCTCTGGCGTTACGGCGGCAATTCTCAATCTTGCGATGCAACGCATCGGCAAAACCAATCATTCACTATATGACGGTTCGTGGTCTGAATGGGGCATGTCCCCGACCTTGCCCGTCGCCACAGGAGACAATTGATGTTTGAGACTTTGAAACCACAACCTGCCGATAAAATTCTGGCTCTTGTGCAAAAGTTCAAAGAAGACCCAAGACCGCAAAAAATTGATCTTGGCGTCGGGGTGTATAAAAACGCCGAGGGTGTAACCCCAGTGATGCGCGCGGTAAAAGCCGCCGAACATCAGTTGTGGCAGGATGAGACCACAAAATCCTATGTTGGTTTGACCGGCGATCCGGCCTTTTCGGATGGTATGATCCAGATGGTGCTGGGCGATGCGGTGCCGCGCGGCGCCGTCGCTGCCGCCGCCACCCCCGGCGGCACTGGTGCGGTGCGTCAGGCATTTGAGCTGGCCCGGCTGGCCAATCCCGATGTGCGGGTTTTTGTGTCGAATCCAACTTGGCCGAACCACGTGTCAATGTTGCGTTATCTCGGAATCGAAATGGTGCCCTACCGCTATTTTGACGAGGCGACTTGCGGTGTTGATTTTGAGGGTATGACTGCGGATTTGGCACAGGCCAAAGCCGGTGATGTGGTATTATTACATGGGTGCTGCCACAATCCAACCGGTGCAAATTTAAACACGGCGCAATGGCAGTCAGTGGTGGATTTACTGGCCAAATCCGGTGCAACACCGATGATTGATATTGCCTATCAAGGTTTTGGTGACGGGCTGGAAGAAGATGCCGCCGCCACCCGGCTGATTGCCGCATCCCTACCCGAGACGATTATCGCTGCCAGCTGTTCAAAGAACTTTGGGATTTACCGCGAACGGACGGGTTTGTTGATGGCCATCTCTCAGGATGTTTCAAAACAATTGGTGACCCAAGGCACATTGGCCTATCTCAACCGGCAGAATTTTTCTTTTCCACCGGATCATGGTGCGCGCCTAGTCACGATCGTGCTCAATGATCCGGCGCTTTGTGCAGATTGGAAAGCCGAACTGGAACAGGTGCGTCTGGGCATGCTGGATTTACGCCAGAGCTTAGCAACCGAGCTGCAAAGCCGCGCCGGATCCGACCGGTTCGGCTTTTTGGCACAGCATCGCGGCATGTTCTCGCGGCTGGGCACCACACCCGATATGGTCGAGCGTCTGCGTGTGGAACATGCGATCTATATGGTGGGCGACAGCCGGATGAATATTGCCGGTCTCAACGCGACCTCTGTTCCTATTTTGGCACAAGCTATCGTCGACGTGGGGATCTAAACCCAAATGCCATAGTCTGTTTTGGCCCATCTGCTCTGGCTGTGGCGCAGATCGCCTCTGCAATGGTCATGGCGGGCATCGCTTTTACAGTCTGCGGGGGTGAGACGTTTGGATGCGCGCGCTTTTGCGATGACAGGTCAGGTGGCCGTTATAATGACAGGTAAGGTGGCCTTTTGATCTAAAGAGCGCTGTGCCTAAGGCGCTTTCGCCCGTGCGGGCCAAGACAAAATATCTGCTTTCTGTCGATCACCACTGGGGTCAGCGGTCGGCCATAGCCCGCGCCACCATCCAGGTTCAACCGGTTTGAATAAAGCTGTGGCGCCTCAAGTGCTGTGTGGCCGTGGATGATCATCTTTGCGTGCGGCGCGCTGTGGCTGAGAAACGGTTCGCGAATCCACAGCCGATCGCGTTCCGTCTGATCTGCCAACGCCACATCGGGGCGGATGCCTGCATGCACAAATATATAATCCTCGGTTTCATAGTGTAGAGGCAGACCGTTCAAAAACGCCAGATGTTCGGCCGGAACAGCAGCACGCGCGGCCGCATGCACCTGATAATAGCGGCTGGTTTCATCGATATTGACCCCATAAGAGGCCAAGGTTTTATCGCCACCCAGACGCGGGTTCAGCCAGTCCACCCCGACCGGCAATTCCATATCAAACTTCGGATGGTCTTGCAGAAACCAGCCAAACATCCGATCGTGATTGCCCTTGATGACTGTCCAGTTCTTGCCCTCTGCGATCTGGTTGATCAGATGTTCGATCACCTGACGGCTGTTGGGACCCCGGTCGGTCAAATCACCGATAAACACCACGGCGGCATCAGGGCCACCATCATGCTCGATGCGTGCCAATGCCTCTTGGAGCATATCAAACTGGCCGTGGATATCGCCAAGGGCATAGAGAGGCTGGGTCATTTTTGGAACTCTGGGTTGCGGGGTTCGGGCGTGGCGTCACACGCCAAACAAAGCTGGCGTATGACGGTGTTATGTCAGTGGATCAACCAATGTCAAACTGCAGTGGTTTGACCTGTTGAAACAATCCTGTCGCTTCAAGCTTGCCCAAAACCTCGGATGCCACAGGGTGGTCGACATACAAAAGGGCAATTGCCTCGCCACCCGCGGCGGCGCGCCCGAGGGTAAAGTTGGCGATATTGACGCCGTTTTCGCCCATGGTCTGACCCAATGTGCCGATGATGCCTGGCACGTCTTTGTTGGTGGTATACAGCATATGCGCACCAATTTCGGCGTCTATATTGATGCCTTTGATTTGGATAAACCGCGGCTTGCCATCGCTGAACACCGTGCCAGCAACCGAGCGTTCACGATTGGCGGTGACCACGGTGACTTTAATATAGCCATCAAAAGTACCGGCCTTATCCTGACGTGTGGTGCTGATTTTAATGCCGCGATCTTTGGCAATTACCGGAGCGCTGACCATATTGACGTCAGGGTTCGCCCGTTTCATGATCCCGGCAACAGCGGCGCAATTCAGCGCCTCGAGGTTCATTTCAGACACCGTCCCGTCATACAGGATGTTGATTGCAGTCACTGGCTCGTCGGTCATCTGACCAACAAAACCGCCCAAGTGGGTCGCAAGCGTCACCCACGGGCCCATGACCTTGGCCTCTTCTGCGGTCACCGATGGCATGTTGAGCGCGTTCGTCACCGCGCCGGTTAGCAAATAATCCGACATCTGTTCGGCCACTTGCAGCGCAACATTTTCCTGCGCCTCGGTGGTGGCAGCGCCCAGATGCGGGGTGCAGACCACATTGGGCAGATCAAACAGCGGGTTCTCTATGGCTGGCTCTGTCTGGAAAACATCGAAAGCTGCCCCTGCGACATGGCCTGACACCAGCAATTCTGCTAGCGCGCGTTCATCGACCAAACCACCGCGGGCGCAGTTGATGATGCGCACGCCTTTTTTGGTTTTGGCCAGATTTTCCGCCGACAGGATGTTTTTGGTCTGTTCGGTCAGCGGCACATGCAAAGTGATAAAATCAGCCCGCGTCAACAGGGTCTCAAGTGTGACTTTTTCAACACCCATCTTGTCGGCTTTTTCTTCAGACAGGAAGGGATCATAGGCGACAACTTTCATCTTCAGTCCACGGGCCCTGTCACAGACAATACCGCCAATATTGCCTGCTCCGATCACACCGAGGGTTTTCCCGGTCAGCTCAACCCCCATAAATTTGGATTTTTCCCATTTGCCGGCATGGGTCGATGCGCTGGCTTCGGGGATTTGGCGGGCGACAGCAAACATCATTGCAATCGCATGTTCGGCGGTGGTGATCATATTGCCAAAGGGCGTATTCATCACGATCACGCCCTTTTTCGAGGCGGCGTCACGGTCGACATTATCGACCCCGATACCGGCGCGACCGACGACTTTAAGGCGGTCGGCGGCGGCTAGAATCTTTTCGGTGACCTTGGTCGCAGAACGAATTGCAAGACCGTCATACTGGCCAATAACCTCGGCCAGTCGGGCCTTGTCTTTGCCCAGATCGGGTTCGAAATCCACTTCGATGCCACGATCGCGAAAAATCTGGACAGCAGTAGGGGACAGTTTGTCGGAAACAAGAACTTTGGGGGCCATGAGGGCTCTCCTGTAAATAGAAAATGATAGGATCAGGTGGCGGCTGCAAAAGGGCGGCGGCGGTTTATGCCGTGCTTAACGCCGCAATCTCAACGTTGAACGCCCAATCAAGCCAAGGCAGCATTGCCGCGATGTCGGCGGTCTCGACAGTGCCACCGCACCAGATACGCAGACCGGGCGGCGCGTCGCGATATGCGCCGATATCCAGCGCGACGTCTTGTGCTTCGAGCCGCTTTGCCACCGCTTTGGCAAAGGCTGCGCCGTCGGTGATCCGCGGGTCGGTGAATTTAACGCAGACCGAGGTGTTTGATCGTGTGGCTGGATCCTGCGCCAGATTGGCAATCCAGCTGCGCGTGTCGCAAAAGGCCCAGATCGCTTGCGCGTTTGCATCAGCGCGGGCAATCAACCCGGTCAACCCGCCAACTGAACGCGCCCAATCAAGCGCCAAAAGGTAATCTTCGACCGCCAGCATCGAGGGCGTGTTGATTGTGGCACCTTCGAAGATTCCCTCAATCAATTTGCCCGCTTTGGTTAGCCGGAAGATTTTTGGCAAGGGCCAAGGTGGGTTATAGCTTTCAAGCCGGGCTACAGCACGTGGGCTGAGAATGATCATGCCGTGCGCGGCCTCGCCGCCCAGCACTTTTTGCCAACTGAACGTGGTCACATCCAGTTTGTCCCACGGCAGATCCATCGCGAAGGCCGCCGAGGTGGCATCGCAAATCGTCAGGCCGGCGCGCTTTGCCGGGATCGCGTCACCATCGGGCAGTCGCACCCCAGAGGTGGTACCGTTCCAGGTGAACACCACGTCATTATCAAAGTCGATGGTGTCGAAATCAACAATCTGGCCATAGTCGGCGACTTTAATCTCGGCGTCGATCTTGAGCTGTTTGACAACATCAGTGACCCATCCGGCGCCAAAGCTTTCCCAGGCGACCATTTCAACCTTGCGTGCCCCCAGCAGTGACCACATCGCCATTTCCACTGCCCCGGTATCAGAGGCTGGCACGATGCCGACACGGTAATTGTCGGGGATGCCTAGAATCTGGCGGGTGCCGTCAATTGCCGCTTTGAGACGGGCTTTGCCAACTGAGGCGCGGTGACTGCGACCCAGAGGTGCGTCTGCCAGTTTGCTTACGTTGAATGTGGGGGGTTTGGCACAGGGGCCAGACGAAAAACGCGGATTTTCCGGCCGCGAGGCCGGGTGTTGTATAGCCATGTATGCTATCCTTCCAGATAAATGCCCTTCGTTGGGGAAGGGTGTCCCACTGCTGGGGATATTGCTCTGGAGGAGAACAGGCAAGCGCCTTAATGTAATTTTGGCGCAAAGATTCAAAAATCTAGGCCGCGCAGTGCCGCGGATCGGAAACTTTTTGGGATCAGTCAGCTGTTTTTACGACTTGTCAGGCGTCGGAAATTTCGTGGCGCCACGGCGGGTTTGCACCAGCCCGAGCCACGGTCACGGCGGCCACTTTTGCGCCAAACTCTAAAGCTTTGGTCATATGCGCCCCGCGCAGCTGTCCGATTGCCGCTTTTGTCAGGCTGTGTTCGCTGTGCAGATGTGCCAGAACCCCGGCGTTGAACGTATCGCCAGCCCCCACCGTGTCGACCACGACCGCGGGTGGCACGCTCACCGCGACGTCTGTGCCATCGGGCAAGAGTGCCCGCGCTCCATCTTTGCCGCATGTGAGGATCATCACTGCCTGCCGCCCTGCCTGCAGTTGGGCCAATTTGGACATGATATCTGCAGGGCCGGGGATCAGCCATTCGAGGTCTTCATCTGAGACTTTGATAATATCTGCCACTGCGAAAATTGCGCTCAACCGCGTGCGGTATGCCGCCTCGTCGGTGATAAAACCGGGTCGGATATTGGGGTCGAGCATGATCACGCATTTAGATGTCTCACGCTCTGCCAAGGCCAGATAGGTATCGGCTGCGGGGATGTTGCACAGGCTGATACCCCCAAAATAAAGCGTTGTAATATCGGGGGTCAGAGCGGGTAAATCTGTCGGGGTAATCATCCGGCCTGCCGAGTTTTCGTCGTAAAATGTATAGCTGGCATGGCCGTCTGTCAGTTCGACAAAAGCCAATGTCGTGGGGCGCGTATTGACAATGTTAAATCTGGTGCCGACGTTGCTGTCGGTCAAGGTGCGGGTCAACTGCGCGCCGAACAGATCTTGGGACATGCCTGTTAGCATCTCTACCGGCACGCCAAGACGTCCCAATGAGATCGCGGTGTTGAATACCGCCCCACCAGGCAGCGGCGTAAAACCGCGGGTCGCCTGCGCAGTCGTGGCAGGGATCATATCAATCAGGGCGTCGCCGCAACATAGGATCATGGCAAGTGCTTTCTAAATATTGTGTCGGTCGATGTGCCCAACTGGGCGAACGTGCCGCGAGACCCTAGCGTATTTTTCACAATGGCAACAGATCGGAAAGGCGCAATTTTTATACCGGTGTGAGATTGCTGTGTGGGGCCGGTTAGCGACGCTTGTAATCTTGAATTATTTGCGACAGTAAAATTCAGAAATGGTGATATAAGTGTAAGAAATTTCAGAAAGACTGAATATGGCGATTAAGATAGATATGCTGCGGTGTTTCCAAGCGGTGGCGGGTCAGGGCAGTCTGGCGGCAGCTGCGACCGCCTTGGGCCGCACACCCTCGGCTGTATCGATGATGCTTAAACAGTTCGAAGACCATATTGGCGCCCCGCTGTTCGAGACGACCCGCAAGGCAAGATTGACGCCGCTTGGTGCCTTGATTCTCGCCGAGGCGCAGCGTGAGCTTGGCCATTTTGACCGCACCATTCAAGCCATTGAAGGGCTGTCACAGGCCAAATTGGGCTCGGTTCGGCTGGCGGTTACGCCATCGGTGGCTCAGACGGTTCTGCCGCCGGTATTGCTGCAATTTATGCAAGATCACCCCAATGTGCGTATCGATTTGCGGGATATGGATTCGGCTGCTGTGGCTGAGGAACTAACCCATGATCGTGCCGATATCGGGCTTGCCAGTATTGCCGCACTGCCGGGTTTTGAACGTCAGACGCTGTTTTCCGATGCCTTTGGTGTGGTCTGCCGCGCCGATCATCCGCTAAGCCAAAATTGGCACGATCTCAATTGGACCGACCTGCAAGGGGTGGACTTTATCGCCAATGGTTTGTGCGCGCAGATCACCGATGAGGCGTTTCAACCCGTTCTGGAAGCGGCGCGGCTGACCGTGCGTAATACCGCTTCGCTGTTGGGGTTGGTCCAAGCCGGGATGGGCTTGACGCTTCTGCCGCGTCTTGCGGTTTTGCCGGGATTTAGTGATCTATGCTTTCTGCCGCTGCGAGATACCACGGTGCGCCGCACTGTCTGGATGGTCACTCCGCCCCGTCAAATGGTCCCGCCCGCAGTGCGGGCTTTTGCAGAAGTTCTGAGGCGATTGCGGGTTAATGACCGGTCTTCTGCGGCAGGCTCTGGTACAGGTCTCGGCAAAATTGGCGGTTTGGCCAAGGGCATGGATGCAGAGACCGGCATGAGGTAGAGTTTTGCACAGATTAGAATTCAGCTGTGTGTTCGGGCGTGCATAGACAAAACGCTGATAGTATGAATATAAATTAATAAATTCAGAATTTCTGAAATATAATCAATTTTTTTGCGTTTGATTGAAATTTGAAACTATGACCAATGTAAGATAACTGCACCACAGCTGTAGCGTAACAAAAGGATAGTCGGACATGGCTGAGACACATCACAATTATATTGCCGGCGACTGGGTGGCAGGCACGGACGTTATTGAAAACCGGAACCCCTCTGATATCACCGATCTGATCGGCCATTATACCCAAGCCAGCGCGGCGCAAGCGGATCAGGCGCTTGAGGCGGCGCGTCGCGCACAGGCGGAATGGGCGGCCTATGGTCTTGAGCGCAAGCAAAATGTGCTGAACGCAATCGGTACAGAAATGATGGCGCGCGCGGAAGAACTGGGCACGCTTTTGTCGCGCGAAGAGGGCAAGCCGCTCGCGGAAGGCAAAGGCGAGGTCTATCGTGCCGGTCAGTTTTTTACCTATTACGCCGCCGAGGTGCTGCGTCAGATGGGTGAAACAGCCGATTCGACGCGCGATGGTATCGAGATTGATGTACGCCGTGAACCGGTGGGCGTCGTTGCGATTATCTCGCCTTGGAATTTTCCCACTGCCACGGCAAGCTGGAAAATCGCCCCGGCGCTGGCCTTTGGCAACGCGGTCATCTGGAAACCGGCTAACCTGACCCCGGCCTCGGCCGTGGCACTGACAGAGATTATCTCGCGGCAAGATATTCCCAAGGGGCTGTTCAATCTGGTGATGGGACCGGGCGGGGCGGTTGGTCAACATCTGGTGGAAAGCCCTCATCTGGACGCAATTTCCTTTACCGGATCGGTCCCTGTAGGCAAGGGCATCGCCGCTACGGCGATCGGCAATCTGACCAAGGTTCAGATGGAAATGGGCAGTAAAAACCCCCTCGCTGTGATGGATGATGCTGATCTGGATTTGGCGGTCACTCTGGCCCTTGGCGGTGCGTTTGGTGGTACAGGCCAGAAATGTACCGCCTCGTCGCGGCTCATCGTGCATGCAGCCGTTCACGACGCGTTTGTCGACAAGCTTGTTGCCGGCACGCAGGCCCTAAAGGTGGGTCATGCGCTGACCGCCGGTACCCAGCTTGGCCCCGTGGTTAGCCAGCAACAGCTTGATGAAAACCTGGCCTATGTTGCGCTGGGCAAAACCGAAGGTGCCGAACTGGCCTGTGGGGGCGACCGCTTGACCCGCGACACGGACGGCTATTTCATGGCACCAGGGGTGTTTTTGAACACCACCAACGACATGCGTATCAATCGCGAAGAAATGTTTGCGCCGCTGGCTGCCGTGATCAAAGTCGATAGCTATAGCGAGGCGCTGCACGTGGTCAACGATACGCATTTTGGTCTCACCTCGGGTATCGTGACGCGGTCGCTGTCGCGGGCTACGCATTTCCGTCGCAATGCCCGTACGGGCTGTGTCATGGTAAACCTGCCGACTGCGGGCACCGATTATCACGTGCCTTTTGGGGGCCGTGGAGACAGCTCCTACGGCACCCGCGAGCAAGGTACTTATGCGGCTGAATTTTATACAACCGTAAAAACCGCCTATATCGCCTCGGGCACGCCGGAGTAAGCATCATGACGTTCCGCATCGACAATCTGCAATATGCCTTTTGGTCGGAGAAAATTTTTCGCCAGATGCGCGAAGGTGGCGTCGATGCGGTGCATGTGACCATCGCCTATCACGAGAATTTTCGTGAAACGATTTTAAACATCGAGGCCTGGAACCGTTGGTTTGAACGGTTTCCCGAGCTGATTTTTCACGGCCAGTGGGCCAGTGATGTGCAGCACGCCCGCGAAACCGGGCGTACGGCTATTTTTTTCGGCTTTCAAAACCCCAGCCCGATTGAGGATGATATTGGGCTGGTTGAGGTGCTGCACAAACTTGGTGGCCGCTTCATGCAATTGAGTTATAACAACCAGTCGCTGTTGGCCACGGGATGTTATGAGGCTGAAGATCCCGGCATCACCCGTATGGGCAAGCAGGTGATCCGGGAAATGAACCGGGTCGGCATGGTGATCGATATGAGCCATTCCGCTGACCGATCGACCATCGAGGCGGCCGATCTGTCGCAACGCCCGATCGCAATCACCCACGCCAACCCTTATAATTGGTGTCCGGCGCTGCGCAACAAGCGCGAGGATGTGATCCGCGCCGTGATCGAAAATGGCGGCATGATCGGGTTTTCTCTGTATCCTCATCACCTGCTGGACAAGACCGCATGTCGCCTTGAAAGTTTCTGTGCAATGATTGCCGATACTGCCGCACGGTTTGGCGTGGCACATCTCGGGCTGGGATCGGACCTGTGTCAGGATCAGCCGGACAGCGTGGTCGAATGGATGCGTGTGGGTCGCTGGTCGAAAGAAATCGATTACGGCGAGGGATCTGCCGATGCGCCCGGGTTTCCTCCGATGCCCGATTGGTTTCGCGATAATCGCGATTTTGGCAATATTGAAGCGGGATTACGCAAGGTCGGATTTGACTCTGATGAAATTGCAGGGATCATGGGAGACAACTGGCATCGGTTTTACGACAAGAGCTTTGAGGCAGCCCCATGAGCACACCGTTAGACAACCTATATCACGACATTCCCCGCCGCGATCCCGCTGTGGTTATGCGCCTCGAGCGGATGGGAGCATCGCATCAGGGCAGGCTGTCTTTCATGCGCATCTTGCTGCGTCGGATGAAAGCCGAGAACTGGCGCTTTGACATCCCGCTGTTCGAAATTGATGCGCGCGGCGTTGGGCAGGCAGTCTATTCGGCGCATGGTCCAGAACGCAGTTATTCTTTGGTGTTGTTTGCCAATGATCTTCCGCCCGAGAAACGTTCGGATCGGGTCATTGCCACCGAATGGGATGTGACGTTTACGCTGTTTGACGGCATTCCTACGGCCGATGACATCACCCGCCTGTCGCAGAATGTCCCCAAACAAGAGGCCGGTCGTGTGACCCAAACCGAGCTGTCGGTCTCGCGGGCCAACCGCTCGGTACGGTTGTTTGATCATGTGGTAGACCGCCTTGCCAAAGGTCAGCAACCCGATCAGAAAAAGATTGCTGACGTTGGCTATCTGATGCGCACCACAGCGGTCTATGGATCGGGCAAGCTGGGTGCGGCTGACCGCGAACAAATCGCCGAACGTCCCGAATTTTCAGCGCCGTTTCAGGTCGAGATGCTGTCGGTCTATCTGACCCGCGCTTTCGTTCTGGATCTGGTTGAGCATCTGGCGTGGTTGCGCAACCCCAAGCAGGCCGTAAAGCTTGACCCCGATCTGCGCCGTGGCTTTGGTATTGGCAATTCTACCGGTCTGGGTATGGCGCCGTTTTTGCTCAATCATCCCTCATTGCTGAATAACTGGATCTGCGCCCGCGAAGAGGGGCTGGCACGGGTCCGCAGCCTTGTCACGGCAACCCCTGAGGCTGTGGCCAAAATGCGCGATCTGACGCTGCGTGCCGTGGTCAACGCCGATAGGTGGCGCACCGATCATCCGGTGCAACAAACCAGACTGGCAACGCTCAAGGACGATCTTGCGCTGTTAAAGACGCATCTTGAGACCGCTGATCTGTTTAACAATCAGCCGTGGAACCGGCTCTGGCTTTGGGCCGAAGCCTCACTGGGGCTTGAGGGCCAAGAACAGTTGGCGGCATTGATCACAGAGCCTTACGGTGCGTTGATCGACGAGATGGCCCATTGCATGAGCGCCGACGAGGCGCAGACATTTCGCATTGACGGTGCAATGCCGCTGGCGCAGGTGACGCAGTTGATCGAACAGATCTATGGCTGGGCGCTGGATATTGATTGGGCGGCGCGGGATGCACAGGCCCGGGTCTGGTACACATCGCAAGAAAAGCTTGAACCACGGTTGGGTGAAAGGTTTGACGAGCCGGTGGCCGCCTATGAACAACCACTGTCGCCGGGGCGCGATGTGGCACGTGCCTATAAAGATCTGCAAACTGCTGACGCCGGTCCGGTAGCGGAGTTCTTGTTGCGTCATCCCGAACACCGCCACGTGATAAGACGTCTGCAGATTGTTGCCCGTTGCCCCTATGCGGAAATCCAAGACAATACTATCAGTTCTGACATGATGCCGATCGATTTGCTTCGCCTCAAACTGTCGTTTTTCGGGGCAGGGCATTTTGATCCGCGCTCGGATCGCTGGTTACGTATTACCATGTTTGGCAATGCCCCGTTTCCACATGAGTTGGCCAATGCCGATCCCGACAGCTGGAGCTATCCGCCGCTGTCGGATGTGCCGGGATGAACTGGTCGCTCAACGAGTTGGACGCGATGGCCCGCAAAGCGGCGCGTGGCGCCGGCTACAGCTGGGGTCTGGCCGAAGAGGCGGGCAGGGCGACACGCTGGTTGGCGGCGGCGGGATTGCCGGGACCGATGTGTTTGGCACGGCTGCTTGCAGACCTTGATGGCGCAGATTTCAAAGATTTCACCCCTGCCGTTTCGGCTGGGCGCTGTACCGCTGACAGTGGCGCACTCTGCCCGCTTTTGACTGGTGTGGCGCTGTGTGACGGCGCGTTAGACTATTCGCCACTGCAGGGTCTGACGCTGTCCAACCTGTCGGCACCTTTGTTGCTGTTGCCTTTTGTGGCCCAGACATTTGGGATCCAGACGTCTGGCACTCAGAGTTCTGGGGTTCCGACTTCTGAAAGGGTCCGATTGCGCTGGGCGGAGGTGCAGATAATTTTGGAGCATGGCGCAGTCTATCTGGACGGCGTGGTGGGTGATCTGACCTGCGCACAGGCCCAAAGCGTGACCCTTGATCCTGCGTCCGCCGAAAAGCCGCCGCAAGGGACACCGCTAGCACCGCAATCGCGCGCCGTGATTGACGTTAAAACCCGGACCTGTCTCGAAGAGTTTGCACAGCGCACATTTGCGCCTGCAACCGAAGCCAGCCGTCTTGCCGGTGCTGGTGCGGGTCTGTCAGACAACGACTGAGGGTTTAGAGTTGTCTTATTCTGATCCTCTGGCTTTCGCCCGAAACCTCGTCCTTAATAAGCAGACGTAATCGATATTTTTTATGATCAAGCGACCAGGATCTTTGATGAGGCTCTGGGACAGCCCTTGGGATCACCGATCAAGGGGTTATCCGGTAGCTTGCCAGCTTGATGCCGAACCAGATGAACACGACCCCGGTGACGCCTTTGAGCCAGCGCTGGAAGGCCCCTTTCCGAGTGAGTGTGGCCAGTTGCGATACCAAAAGCACCATGGCACCAAACCATACCGCATTAATCGCCGAATGCAGAAACACCAGTAAAAAGGAGGATGTAACAGATTGGTCGGCCCCTGTGATAAACTGGGGAAATGCGGCGAGGTAAAACATTGAGACCTTGGGGTTGAGAGCATTGGTTAAAACGCCCTCGATATAGGCAGACAGCAGGGGGCGTTTCTTGCAGGTAGCCGTTGAGTGCGGTGCTGTGTCGATCTGTTTGTGGCGGTTGTTTTGATCGCGGTATAAAGCGCCTTTGCCCCGATCCAGCATAAATACGCCGCACCAAGGTATTTTACCACGGCGAAGGCCATTGCTGATTGGACGAGGATAAGTGAGATGCCCAAAATCGACAGTGCCCCGTGAAGATAAAAAGCAGTGACACATCCTGCAACATTGGCCAGACCGGCGACGCGCCCAGATGTGGGACCAGTTTTGGCGATCAACACCCCGTTTGGGCCCGGTGAAATCACCAGCAGGGATGCAATCAATACGAATGTTACAATGTCTGCCCAGGCCATGCGGGTCGTTCGGTTGGAATATGGAAGGTCAGGATCGGTCTGGCCACAGGCTGAGTCAAGCGGTGGTTTGGGGTAAACGGGCTGCTATGGCTTTAAAATTTTGATTGTGGCGGATCAACGCAGAACAATTTTGCCAGTTTCGGTGTTCCCCACGGGGCAGCGGTCATACCAGAAAACCCCTGATGGCAGGTCGCAATATCTGTTTTGCTGGAATGTCCGGATCCTAGTGCTTGTTTAATGTTGCAGCCAGCCCACTTTCGGCAAAGGTGACAACATAATCGCCGAGTTTAAGCGCCTGTTCGGGGTTGGACGCATTGCCATCCAGAGCGCGTTTCTTAACGCCTTGCAGAATGCCTGCCATGCGAAAATTGCAAAATGCCAGATAAAAGCCGAAATTTTCAATACCCGCCAAGCTGCGGCGGGCGCAATAGGCGTCGATAAACTGGGTATCCGACCACAATCCGTGCGCATGACGGTCGACACCGGCCAGACCGCGCCCCTCATCGCCTTGCGGCATGGCCCATTGCATGATCACAGCGGCAAGATCGGCATAGGGATGGCCCAGCGTCGATAATTCCCAATCCAGCATCGCCAGACAGGCGGGGCCCTGTTTGGCGAACAACATATTGTCGATGCGGTAATCGCCATGCACCAGACTGCGTTGGCCGTCCTCCTTGGGCATATTGCTATCCAGCCAGTCAATCAGCGCATCCATTGCCGCAATATGCTCGGTTTCCGAGGCGCGGTATTGTTTGCTCCAGCGGTCCACTTGCCGGCAGTAATAATTGCCCTCGGGTCCGTAATCGGTCAGCCCTGTTGCCACCAGATCAACGTCGTGGATGGCAGCCAGCACGCGGTTGGTTTCACCAATAATCTGGCCGCGCGCCTCAGGGGTAAGATCAGCCATGTAAGGCGTTTTGAAATTGCGTCCGTCGACCTCATCCATGACATAGAACGCAGATCCGATGACGCTTGAATCTTCGCAGAGTATATGCATTTTCGCCACGGGCACATCGCTGTCCGCCAAGGCTTTTTGCACCCGGAATTCGCGCTCGACCGCATGGGCAGATTTCAACAGCACACCGGGCGGCTTGCGGCGCAACACAAAGGTCTTTCGTGGCGTGATCAGCCGGAATGTCGGGTTTGATTGTCCGCTGGCAAACTGCTCGGCGCTTACAGGACCTTCAAAACCCTCGATATGCCGTTCCAGCCAAGGCGTCACAGTGGCAAGATCCAGTGTGTTGGCGGTTAGATCCGGCATTGGTTTGATCCCTGTCAGCTAGCGTTTACCCATTGGCAATCAGAGCGGTCATCTGGGCTTTGGCCTCGGCATATTCACTGGCCAGCCGGTCAACCAACTGACCCGTGGGCAGCACCGCCTCAACAGCGCCAATGCCCTGGCCTGAACCCCAGATATCTTTCCATGACTTAAGTTTTTTGCTGTCACTGCTAAAATCCATCGACGAGGCATCCGCAGTTTCCAGATTTTCTGGATCCATTCCGGCGCGCACAACCGATGGCCTGAGATAATTGCCATGCACACCGGTGAACAGCGACGAATACAAGATGTCGTCGGCGGTGCTGTCGACGATCATATCTTTGTATTCGCTGTGCGCATTGGCCTCTTGGGTGGCGATAAACGGCGAGCCGATATAGGCCAGATCGGCGCCCATAGCTTGGGCGGCCAGTATCGACCGGCCAGTTGCAATAGACCCCGACAGCAGCAGCGGCCCGTTGAACCACTGGCGAATTTCACTGATCAGCGCCAGCGGCGATAGTGATCCGGCATGGCCACCGGCCCCGGCGGCAACCGCAATCAGCCCGTCGGCCCCTTTTTCAATAGCCTTTTTAGCAAAGCGATTGTTGATAATGTCGTGCAAAACCACGCCATCACAGCTGTGTGCGGCCTGATTAACTTCGACCCGCGCGCCCAGCGAAGTGATCCATATCGGCACCTTCCACTTGGCGCAAATCTCGATATCGTTTTGCAGGCGCTCGTTGCTGCGGTGCACGATTTGGTTGACAGCAAAGGGTGCCGCCGGAGTGTCTGGGTTGGCCTGATTGTGGCGGTCAAGCTCTTCAGTGATCCGCTCGAGCCAGATTTCGAGCATATTCGGCTCGCCGTCTTTTTGTCGGGCGTTCAATGCCGGAAAGGAGCCGATCACGCCAGCTTTGCACTGGGCGATGACCAGATCCGGCGTGGAGATGATAAATAAAGGTGCTGCAACGGCCGGCAGGCGCAGTCCGCTAAGGGCTTTGGGTAGGGGATCACCAATCATAGTTTTGCCTCTCATGAAATGCGCGTCGTGCGGGGGGACGGCTTTGGTTCGGCGTGCGCCGCGGCGACGGTATTGAGGGTGGAAAGGGTTATGAGGTCACGCATGGGTGTCTCCTTTGTATTGTTTTAGCCCAAATTTTTGCGCTGTGATGCGCGTGCGACAGGTGTTTGGCAATGGGCAATCCGTATTTTATGCTGCGGTTCTCTGGGGTCGGCCTGAAGGTAAGGTTGCAGAGGGCGTCAAGTATTAAGCGTTTAGGCATAATAACGCCGCCCAATCCATTCAGCGATCAGCGCTGGCCGGTTTTGACCTTCGATCTCGATGCGGATATCCCAGACGGTGGTGGCCTCATTTACTTTATGTTCGGTATAGTCTTGCAAGGTGAAATGCGCCCGAATTCGGGCGCCTGCCGCCACCGGAGATAGAAATCGTATTTTGTTAAAGCCATAGTTCACCCCCATTGTTGCACCCTCGATGTCGGGCACGCCATCATAGATCATCGCAGACAGCATCGACAGGGTCAAAAACCCATGTGCGATGGTTGTCCCAAACGGGCTTTGTTTGGCAGCGTCAGGATCGACATGAATGTATTGATGGTCTTCGGTGACATCCGCAAAGGTATCAATGCGGGTTTGATCGATCACGAACCATTTAGAGGTCCCGGCATGTTTGCCTACTAGTGCTGCCATATCCTGACGGGTGTTTTTCTCCACGCTTCAGTGATCTCCAAAAATTTCAGGCCCGGTGCCCACATTGATGCCGCCCGACAGCGGGATCACCGCACCGGTGACATAGGATCCACCATGCCCGCAGAGAAATTGCAAGGCTGCCGCTACGTCATGCGGCCGTCCGATGCGCCCCAGAGGTACGCGAGAGGCAACGCGCGTTTCCCCGTCTTGCTGTTCGACGGCAAAGGCGGTCATTTTCGAGGGGAAAGGCCCTGGGGCTAGGGCATTGACGGTGATGCGACGTGCTGCCAGATCCTTTGCCAGAATTCGGGTCATGTGATGGACGCCTGCTTTTGATACCGCATAGGAATAGACTTTGTCGCCCATGGGCACCTCACCCATAACGCTGCCGGTGTTGACCACCCGTGCGGGATCTTCATCCGTGGCCGCAGCAGACAGTAACGGCAAGAGGCTTTGCGTCAGATGGAACATCCCGGCGACATTCAGTGTCATGACCTTCTCCCAGGCCTCAAAGGGAAAATGCCCCAGCGGTGCACCCCAGGTGCGCCCGGCATTGTTGATTAAAATATCCAGCTTGTCTGTGCGTTTCGCAATGTCTTGGCATAGCTTTGCAATCCCGATCTCTGAGCCCACATCGCCGCCAAAACCCTCGGCGGTGCCCGATAGGCCGAGACTGTTCAACTCGGTTGACACTGCAACACAGCCCTCCCCTTTGCGCGACGCGATCAGCACTCGCGCGCCTGCCGCCATCAATCCGGTTGTTGCCATGCGGCCGATACCCGTGGCACCACCAGTGACCAGTGCAGTCTTACCACTAAGATCGAACAAAACACTGGGGGTCATTGTCATATGTGGCTCGCTTTTTATCTCTTAAAGACAGTTTGATCCACCTTTGCGTAAAACTGTATAAATATCACTCAAGCGTGGCAAGAGCCGCGTGCTTTCAAAAAGGCGTGGTGTCAAGATTGCACATAAATACCCATGGGCGTAAGCTTGAGATGTGAGGCGCGCGCCTTTCGTTTCAAAACAGCAATGAGGAGCCCGTTTATGAGCATTGAAAACTGGTTGATCCGCGAGGATCTTGAGGGGGGTGTCACCCGTCTCGTCTTGAACCGTCCGCCAGTGAATGCTTTGAACAGCGACTTTTTGGACCTGTTGGGCGCCCATTTGGACAGGCTGCAGGCCGATACAGCCGTCAAAGCGGTGATTTTGGCAAGTAACAGCAAGGTATTGTCAGCCGGGATGGATCTTAAAGAGGCGTTGGGTTTTGACCTTAAAGACCAGCAAGCCATGGTGCGAAGTCTCAATGTAAACTTTACCAAACTGTTTGGCTTTCCAAAACCTACCATTGTTGCCGCAAGTGGTGCGGCGATTGCGGGGGGCTTTTTTCTGGTGCTTGCCAGCGATTACCGAATTGCCAGCCTCAAGGCGCGTTTTGGGCTGGCGGAGGTGCGGGTTGGCGCCAATTTTCCGGTTGGACCGCTGGCGATTGCCCGTGCAACACTGGCGTCGAATGATTTGCGGCGGCTGATGCTCGGCGGTCACCCCATTGGGGCTGAGGCGGCTTTGGCGGCGGGGATTGTGGACATTATTGAAGACGGGGATGCGGTGATGGCGCGCGCGGTGAGCGTGGCGCAAGACTATGCAGCGATCCCGCCCGACACGTATGCCGAAGTTAAGCGCCAGATGCGCGGACCGGTGATCGAGACGATCGAAAACGCGATGGCAAATGGCGCCAATACGCCACCCGACGGTTGGTTTACGGCTGAAACCAAAGCGGCGATGTCGCGGATAATTGGCTAGCCGCGATGGTTTCGGAGATCTCAGATGATGCGACAAGCAAGCTTCAAAGCCTGAGGTTTGACAGGGCACGGCTGGACCGTATCGGTGACTGGATGGCGCGCTATGTTGCGCAGGGTAAATATGCGGGCAGTTCAGTGTTGATTGCCCGGGGTGGTCACGAGGTGTATCATCACGCGACGGGGTTGCGGGATATAGAGACCGGGCTGCCGTTTGAACGCGATACGATTGTGCGAATTTATTCGATGACCAAGCCAGTGACCGCTGTGGCGGTGATGATGCTTTTTGAGCAGGGCTTTTTTTCTCTTGATACGCCGGTTTCAGAATTTATCCCTGCTTTTCGCGACATGCAGGCGTTGATCCCTGGGGCCGAGCGGATTGATCAGCTTGAACCCTGTCCGGTGCCAACGCTGCACCAGCTTTTAACCCATACAAGCGGGTTGAGTTATGCGTTTAACGCGGGGGTTCTGCCGCAGGCGATGGCCAAGGCTGGCATTGGCTTTGACGGCGGCAGCACGCCTCTGGCCGAGATGGTTGGGCGGGTGGCCGCCCTGCCTCTGGCGTTCAAACCCGGAGCGCGCTGGGAATATTCGGTGGCAAGTGATGTGCTGGGTCGGGTGGTGGAACAGGTCTCGGGCACCGCGCTGGATCGCTTTTTCACCGATAAGATTTTCGCGCCTTTAGGTATGATTGAAACGGGATTTTCAGTGCCCGAAACCGATTTGCGACGATTTGCGACATTATATGCTTCACATCCCGATACTGCGTTGAGCTTGAAACCGGCACCAACTGGGGTGCCGATCCTGCGCACGATAGACTCCGCTGGTGACAGCTGTTTTCGCAACCCGGCGGGTTTTTCCGGTGGGGGCGGTCTGGTCAGCACGCTGGAGGATTATATGCGCTTTTGCGAGATGCTGCGCAGAGGCGGTGAAGGACCGCAGGGGCAATTGCTGTCGCCGCAAACCGTAGCGTTCATGATGCGCAACCATCTGGCGGGTGATATTGCGTCGATGGGACCGACAAGTTTTGCCGAGCAGCCAATGCAGGGTGTTGGTTTTGGCCTTGCCGGTGCGGTGGTGCTGGATCCGGCGCGGGCGCGCGCCCCGGGTAGTATCGGTGATTTTGGCTGGGGCGGTATGGCCTCGACGGTGTTTTGGATCGACCACGTTCTTGATCTGTCGGTGGTGTTTTTGACCCAGCTTGCGCCCTCCAGTTCCTATCCCTCCCGTGCCGAGCTTAAAGCATTGGTGCACGGGGCGTTTGTTGACGGCAATGTTGACCGCGGTGGTTTGGAACAGGACAGTTTTGAGGTGGGCGCGCCGGTCAGTGGGGCAGGGATGCTATGACCGATACTGTTGAGGATCTTGTGGCACTGATGGATCTCGAGCGGTTGGAGCTTGATCTGTTCCGTGGCACCGGATCGGGCGGAGAGACCAGCGTGCGGATTTTTGGGGGCCATGTGGTGGCGCAGGCGCTGGCTGCGGCTTACCACACGGTAGAAACCCGCCTGTGCCATTCGCTGCACGCGTATTTTATCCGTCCTGGTGATCCGAGCATTCCGGTGGTTTATAGCGTGGATCGCGCTCGTGATGGCGGCAGTTTTACCACCCGGAGGGTGATTGCGTTGCAGCACGGCAAACAGATTCTCAACTTGTCGGCCTCGTTTCAAATTACCGAAGATGGGTGGCAGCATCACCATCCAATGCCGCAGGTCAAAGGGCCCGAGGGCTTGAATGACCGCCATGTATTACGCCAGCAAAACGTTGATAAAATTCCTGAGCAGTACCGCAAAGATTATGTCCGGCCGCGCCCGATCGAGGTGCGCGAACTGGCGCCGATTGATCATTTTAATCCGCAACCAGCGCCGGATCTCAATCATCTGTGGTTCCGCATGCATCCCGCCGCGGGTCAATCGCCGCAGATGCAGCATTGCCTGCTGGCCTATGCGTCCGATATGAACCTTCTGGGATCCTCGCTGCGGCCCCACGGGCTGACGTGGTTCAAGGGTGGGGTGATGACTGCCAGTTTGGATCATGCAATGTGGTTTCATGCGCCAGTCCAGTTCGATCAATGGCATCTGTACACCATGGACAGCCCCTTTACCGGTGGCGCGCGCGGTTTTAACCGTGGTGCGATTTATAGCCAGGAGGGCCGCTTGGTGGCCAGCGTTGCCCAAGAGGGGTTGATGCGGCCGGTGCGTGAGCCGCGCTAGCACTGTGACTTTGGGCTATGGCACTGCCCTCTGACACTGTTTCCTGCAATTGGTGGCAGTGGTTTTACGACGGGGTTCGAGCTTATGACCGTCGGTGTTTTGCAGCTCAGTGTGCTGAAAACACGTCGATCCTGAATATAGATTTGACAAACCGAAGAAAAACTTTTTGATTTATGCTAGGCCTCCTCAGCATTTTTGCAATTTCGGGGGTGGCTTGTTGATTTTTAATGGAGATATTTTATGCGCATTTCCCCCCCAGTCCTTACCTTGCTTTGTCTGTTTGTGATCGGTGCCCTTGATGGAGTTTTTCCAAGCCAGATGCTGCGGTTTCCTGGCCAGATTGTGATTGCCAGTGCGATTGGCTTGGCCGGGTTGGTCTTGGTCCTGATTGCCATTCGTGGGTTTTATCGGGTTGAAACCACCGTCCTGCCGCAAGAGATGGCGCGTTCGAGCACTCTGGTCACCGGCGGGGTGTATCAAATCAGTCGAAATCCGATGTATCTTGGGATGGCAGCGATTATTGCAGGCCCCGGACTGGCGCTGGGGGCATGGACTACACTGCCGGTGTTGGCGGTGTTTGTCTGGGTGATCACAACCTATCAAATCATACCCGAAGAACGGGCTTTGAGAAAAAGTTTTGGCGACGAGTTTGAAAGTTATCAGGCCAAGGTGCGGCGCTGGATATAGCGCCCTGAATCCAATGGCCTGAACCTGAGGGTCTGACTTTGCCCCCTGAATCTGAGGCCCTGAACCTAAAGGTCAGATTTTATCGGATCAGGCGCTTTCAGGCCTGTGATTTTCTCGGGTGCTTTAAAGATACCAAACTTGCGGTTTAGTTTGCGCATGCCGCCAATCCACCGATCATAATTATCGGTTTTGGCGCGCATATAGCCCAAGACCTCTTTATGGGGCAGGATCAAAAAGGTCTCGCGGCGGATGGCCTCTACGCAGATGTCGGCCACCATTTCGGGCTCGATCATGCCGTCTATGCTGGCAACGTGATCCTCAAGACCGCGCGTCATCTCGGTGCGCACGGCTTGTGGGCACAACACCGAAACTTTGATGCCAGCGTCGCCGTGGCTCATTGCCAGCCATTCCGCCAGGCCCACGGCGGCGTGTTTGCTCACCCCATAGGGCGCATCGCCGACCTGATTAAGCAACCCTGCGGCCGAGGCGGTATTGAGCAGATACCCGTCACCCCGCGCCGTCATCCGCGGCAGCAGATGGCGCGCCGCCCAGACATGCGCCATGACGTTGACCTGCCAGGTTCTTTGCCAGTCATCATCGGGCACCTCGACGCCGCCGCCAACACTGATGCCGGCATTTGAACAAAACAGATCAATGGGGCCAATGTTGGTTTCGATGGTCTCAATCAATGTGGCAATCTCGGCTTCGACCGCGACGTCCAGCTTCAATGCCACGCCACCGATTTGGTTGGCGGTTGTCTGCGCGCCGGCGAGATCGAGGTCGGCGCAGATGATTTTATAGGGTCGTTCGGCGGCAAATCTCAGCGCCATTGCGCGCCCGATCCCCCCCCCAGCACCGGTAATGACTATTACTTTATTTGTCAGTTCCATCTGTGTGTCTTTTCTCAGTCTGGGGCTGGTTTGACGTCATGTCGTCAGCGGTTCAGCCATTTTGGTTTGCGCTTTTCGACAAAGGCCTGCACGCCCTCTTTGAAATCTTCGGTCTGCGCCAGATCAGCGACGACCTCGCGGCTATAGGCCAGACTGTCTGGCAGTCCCTCAGCCACTGCCAGCGCGTTTAACACCCGTTTGCTGGCTTTTACCGCCGACGGGGACACCGCCGTGATCTGGGTGGCTTTTGCCATCGCCGCAGCGAGAAGTTCGGCTTTTGGCACCACCGCATTGACCACACCCATTGCGAGGGCTTCTTGGGCAGTGATGCTGCGACCGGTCAAAACCAGTTCTTGCGCGGCCAGCCGTCCGATATAGCGGCTGAGACGTTGTACACCTCCGGCGGCGGCGAAAAACCCCACTTTGACCTCGGGCAGCGCAAAGGTCGCGGTATCGGCGCTGAGAATAATGTCGCAGGATAACGCGGTCTCAAAGCCGCCACCCATGGCAAATCCGTTGACCGCCGCGATGATTGGTTTTTCCAGATCGAAGCGTTGGGTCAGGCCGGCAAAGCCGGAGGGGGGCATTTTACTCTTGCCGCCTGCTGCGGTGAATTTAAGATCATTGCCTGCGGTAAAGGCTTTGTCGCCAGCGCCGGTTAAGACCGCAACCCATAGATCAGCGTCGACTGAATAGGCGTCCCAGACCTGCGCCAATTCGTGATGCATGGGCGGGTGCATCGCATTATACACCTCTGGGCGGTTGAGCGTGACCTGCAAAATATGGCCGTGGCGTTCGGTGCTGATAAACTCATAGCTCATCTGTCATTCCTTTCGGACAGGGTCACGAGGGGCGGCCGGTTTTTAGCCCGCCGGTGTCAATATCGACAAAGCGTTCGCCGGATTTAGCCAGCGTTTCCAGAAGTTTGGCTGGGGAAAACGCATCGTCTTCATCGCCCAATTGTTGCATTTTGGCCAGAATGGTCGCAGCGCCAATACGATCCCCATAGCACATAGGTCCGCCTTTATCTGCGGGCCAGCCATAGCCGTTAAGCCAGATCACATCGATATCCGAGGGGCGTTGGACTTTGTTTTCCTCAAGAATTTTCAACGCCTCGTTGATCATTGGGTAAATACAGGTCTCGATGATGGTCTGCGGCGGCATTGAAACGGGGGTGGCGCCGGTCACGCGTTTGATGACCTGTGCCGACACCGGCGAGGGCGTTGGTGTGCGTGTGGCGTCATAATCATAATATCCTGCCATGGTTTTCTGGCCGCGGCGATCCAGTTCGCACAGCGCATCACGGATCGGGTTTTTGGTGGTTATACCTTTTGACCAGCCCAGATCCAGCCCTGCCAGATCGGCCATTTGGAACGGCCCCATGCGAAATCCAAAGCTGTTCAGCGCCGCATCCACCTCCCAAGGCATGACGCCCTGATGCAGCAGTTTGAGGGCCTGAGCCTGCCGTTTGAATAAGATGCGGTTGCCGGTAAAGCCGGGGCAGACGCCCACAAGAACGGCGGTTTTGTTAATGGTTTTGGCCAGCGCCATGCAGGTCGCTACGATAGCGTCGCCTGTGTGATCTGCGCGCACAATTTCCAGCAGTTTCATCACATTTGCCGGCGAAAAGAAATGCAGCCCGATCACGTCCTGGGGCCGTGACGTCATGGCGGCGATCGCGTCTATATCCAGCGCCGATGTATTGGTAGCCAGAATGGCACCGGGTTTTGCAATCCGGTCAATCTCGGTGAATATTTTGCGCTTGAGGTCCATCTCTTCGAACACTGCCTCGATGATCAGATCGCAACCGGCCAGATCGGCTATGGCCAGACACCCTTCAAAACGGCCCATGCGAGACTCTACCTCAGATTGTGGAAACCGCCCCTTGTCTGCGCTGCGTTGATAATGCCCTCGCACCACGGATAGGCCGCGATCCAGCGCCTCTTGAGTGGTCTCGACAATTTTGACATGCAGGCCGGCTGTGGCAAAATTCATTGCAATCCCGCCGCCCATGGTCCCGGCACCAATCACTCCGATGGTTTTGATCGGGCGCAACGCAATATCGCTTGGTAGGCCCGGAACGGTCCAGGCGTTTTGTGCCGATTGTGCGATATACTCAGCGGTGTCTTGCGGTGTCAGAGCGGTCATATAGTATCCTTGTGTTGGTCTTTTTGCGTCCTGGTTTGCTTCGGCTGGGTTGCCGCGATGTTACGTATTGCATTGATTGCCAGTGCTGCCGGGGCATTGGCGTGCCTCGGCGCGGTCCCTGTTTGCTTGGTTAAGCTGCGTTTTGCTATGTCCAGAGCCAGTCAAATGTTTGCGCCAAGCAGAATGTTTGAGCAGAAAGTGTAACCGCAGTCAGGTCGCTTGTCGAAAGGTTATTTTTGCACCTGTCCGGCGTCTTGATCAGAGCGCGCTTGGCCCGATGTGACGATGCCAAGTGTTGGGTGATTGGATTTTAGATGACCGGATGACACATGGCTGGGATGTTAATTGGATCTAAGGGCCGTAAGGCTATTGCGATCGTTGGCGTTGCATAGTCGATGGGGACGCCTTAGTAGAGTGGTATCAGCAATTGCAATCAGGATATTTAGCGTGGCCAATCATTTATATCAGGGCGATTTGCCCGACGGTCTGGATCTTGGTGCGGTTGTCGCAATTGATTGCGAAACCATGGGCCTAAACCCTCACCGCGACAGGTTGTGTGTGGTGCAATTATCGGGGGGTGACGGGAATGCACATCTGGTGCAAGTGGCGGTGGGCCAGACCAATGCACCCAATCTGTGCCGGTTACTCACCAATCCAGAGGTGCTGAAATTGTTTCATTTCGGTCGCTTCGATATTGCTGCGATGTACAACGCCTTTGGTGCGCTGACCGCCCCAGTCTATTGCACCAAAATTGCGAGCAAACTGATCCGTACCTATACCGACCGTCATGGGCTGAAAAACTTATTGCAGGAATTGCTAGACGTGGATGTGTCGAAACAGCAGCAATCCAGCGATTGGGGCAGTCCGCAACTGACCGCAGCACAGCTCGACTATGCTGCCTCGGATGTACTGTATCTGCACCGTTTGCGAGAGGCGCTAAACAAGCGACTTGAACGCGAGGGACGGATGGAAATGGCACAGTCCTGTTTTGAGTTTCTGCCGATGCGGGCGCAGCTTGATTTGGCAGGCTGGCCAGAAACTGATATTTTTGCACATTGATGGTGGATCAGCGGAGATGACTGAACAGCAGACATTTCTGGACACCGCCAAGCGGGTCATCCGCGCCGAGGCCGCTGCGCTGGACAGACTGGAGCGCGTGCTGGATGACAGCCTGTCGCAGGCGGCGAATTTGCTTTTGAATGCCAAGGGCCGGGTCATTGTCAGCGGCATGGGGAAATCTGGCCATATCGGACGCAAGATAGCTGCCACTTTTGCCAGTACCGGCACGCCAGCACATTTCGTGCACCCCGCTGAGGCGAGCCATGGTGATCTTGGTATGCTGGCGCAGGGCGATGTGGTTCTGGTGCTGTCCAATTCCGGTGAGACGCCCGAGTTGAGCGATATAATTGCCTATACGCGGCGGTTCCAAATTCCAATGATCGGTGTTGCCAGCAAAGCTGGCTCGACGCTGATCAAGCAATCAGATGTCGGCCTGGTCTTGCCTGAGGTTGCCGAGGCCTGTGGCACCGGCATTGTGCCGACAAGCAGCACCACGATGACCCTTGCGCTGGGCGATGCTTTGGCAGTTGCTCTGATGCGGCACCGCAATTTCACGCCGGCGCGGTTTCACGATTTTCATCCCGGAGGTAAATTGGGCGCCCGTCTGGTGACGGTGAACGATCTGATGCATGCGGGTGCTGAGATGCCACTTGTGGCGACATCCAGTAAGATGCCGCAGGTCTTGCTTGAAATTAGCCAAAAAGCCTTTGGGGTGGTTGGGGTTGTGGATGATCACAGTCGCTTGGTTGGAATTATCACCGACGGCGATCTGCGACGGCATATGGAAGGTCTGCTCGAGTATCGGGCGGGTGAGGTGATGACGCCTAACCCCTCGACGATTCAACCTTTGGCCTTGGCAGAAGAGGCGCTGTCGCAAATGAACGCGCGCAAAATCACCTGTTTGTTTGTGCTTGATCCTGCGCAGGCGGTGGGACCTGTTGGCGTGTTGCACATTCATGATTGCCTTCGCGCTGGGCTTGGGTGAAACATGGTCAGGCTTCCAAACACCTATTCGGGGGTGGTTACATGGTTAAAAGTCATCTTGCCGTTGATTGCGCTTGGACTGCTGTCGACATTGTTTTTGTTTTCCCGCGCCCGTACCCCACCGACATCTTTGCCGTTTTTTGATCTTGCTCTGCAAGAGCGGATCAGAGAGCAGCAGATCACAGGGCCCTATTTCGTCGGGACAACCGAAAATGGGTTAAGCTTGACGCTATCGGCTGATGCGGCCCGTCGCGATGGTGGTGACTTGGGCCGTCTTTCTGCAGATAATGTGACGATGCAGATCAAAACCAAAGCCGAGACTCTGGTCATTATGTCTTCGCAAAGCGGTGTCCTTGATGCGGGGGCTGATCGGGTGCAATTGGCGGGGGGCGTTTCGGTAAATAGTTCTAGCGGATATACAATTGAAACCGAGACATTGTCTTCGGCACTGAATACTCTGTACATTGAGACAGAGGGCGAGGTGCGCGGTTCAGGGCCTGCCGGCAGTTTTCAGGCGGGGAAAATGATTTTGACTTCCGGAAATAAAGATAAAACCTTGCATTTACTTTTCACAAATGGTGTGATTCTAACAAATGGACAAACCGAATAGGGTTGAGACGGTGCAACGGGCTTGCAAGATATTTATTTCAGGTATGTTTTTTCTGTTGGTTCCGTTGATTACATTGGCGGAAAACGCAAGTCTCGCCTTTGGAGGAAAAGACGTCGCCGCAGATGCGCCGATTGAAATTACCTCTGAATCTCTTGAGGTCAACCAAAGTGATGGAACGGTGGTTTTTTCGGGTGATGTGCTGATCACTCAGGGCGCGCTGCGGCTGTCGGCCGCGAAGGTACTGGTTAGCTATGACAATGATACGTCGATGATCGCGACGATCAATGCCAGCGACGGCGTGGTGCTGGTCAGTGGCGCCGAGGCTGCCGAGGCAGATGGCGCCGAATACGATGTACTATCTCGTACAGTTTTGATGTCGGGTAATGTGCTTTTGATGCAGGGTAATTTCGCTCTTTCAGCACAGCAGATGCGCATTGACCTTGAGGATGGATCTGCACAGATGATTGGCAGGGTGAAAACGGTGTTGCAACCCAAAAGCAAATCATGACGGCTCCGGCGCTGGTTGCAGAGAATGCCAATGCCGGCCTTAAGGTCGTAAACCTGCGTAAAAGCTATAAAAATCGCTTGATTATCCGGGATGTAACTCTGGATTTAGCGCGGGGTGAAGTGGTGGGGCTCCTAGGTCCTAACGGATCGGGCAAGACCACCAGTTTCTATGCAATCGCCGGGTTGATTCTCCCGGAAGCTGGTCAGGTTATTATCGACGGGCAAGACGTAACTGACTTGCCAATGTATCGCCGGGCAAGACTTGGTATTGGCTATTTGCCTCAGGAAATGTCTATTTTCCGCGGGCTGAGTGTCGAGGATAATATCTTGGCCATTTTGGATATTTCGGTGAAGGACGGACACAAGAGGCGCGAGCGACTAGAAGAGTTGTTGTCAGATTTTTCCATTGAGCATCTGCGCCGCGCGCCGGCTCTGGCTTTGTCTGGTGGGGAACGACGTCGGGTGGAAATTGCCCGCTGTCTCGCAGCAAATCCGCGCTATCTTTTGCTTGATGAACCCTTTGCAGGGGTCGATCCAATTTCAGTTGGTGATATCAGAAATCTGGTGACTGAGCTGAAAACCCGGGGCATCGGGGTGTTGATTACCGACCACAATGTTCGAGAAACATTGGAGATTGTCGACCGGGCTTATATTCTTCACGAGGGGGCGATGTTGATGTCGGGGTCCCCTAGAGATGTGGTACAAAATGAAAATGTGCGCCGCGTTTATCTTGGCGACAATTTCAATATTTAATTTAAACTCTGTTCTGATCTGTTTGCCCCCGTTTTTTTGGTGAGGCTTTTGTTGACAAACACACCCTCAAAGGCATGATGGACGTATGGTGTGTTTCGAACAGCGTGCTTGGGTTGCGGTGCTTTTAAAAATGGCACGCGGTCGCATGCGAGCCGAAAATACTATTCATCTCTTTTTGTGCTGCTTCATCGTCCCTAATTATGATTGGTGTGTGGTACCTACTATTATAAAATAACATTAAGGAGTCCAAATGCGCTATCAAATTAGTGGCCAGCAAATTGATATTGGCGAAGCCCTGCAGAACCATGTTCGCAACGAGCTGAATGTTATTATTCAAAAATATGCTGAGCGTCCCGTTGGCGCGACCATCAGTTTTTCGAAAGATGCGCATGAATTTGTCTGTGAGGCGACGGTTCATTTATCAACGGGTCTGACGGCACAGGCGAAAGCCCGCGCGGTTGAGATTTATGCGGCCTTCGACAATTGTGGCGAAAAAATGGAGAAGCAGCTGCGCCGGTACAAACGGCGGCTGAAAGATCACCACAAAGAGCGAGTTGAACCTGTTGCACTTTTTGGGGCGTCCCAGTATATCCTTGAATCTGCGGGCCAGTCGGAAGAATCAGAGCCAGACAGCCTAGCACCCGTTATTATTGCCGAGACAGCGACTGGAATACAAAACTTGTCGGTTGGCGAAGCCGTGATGCAGATGGAATTAGCAGGGGCGCCAGTTTTGGTGTTTCAAAACGAGGGAAGCAAAGGCATTAATGTCGTCTATCGACGCGATGATGGCAATATTGGATGGATTGAGCCGCAGACCGTGACATGAGGCAATGCGTTGATTGATCCCCTTTGATTGAGAAAAAGCAGGATTTATGAATCTTTTCGACTTAATAAAGCCAGAGGCCGTAAAAGTAATCGCCAATGTATCGAGCAAGAAGCGCTTGATGCAAAATCTGGCCGAGCATACAGAAACCATTTACGGGATCGAGTCTGACAGTGCTTTGCAGGCGCTGCTTGAGCGAGAGGGCCTCGGGTCAACCGGGGTCGGGCAGGGCGTGGCTTTACCCCATGCCCGTATACGAGATCTATCGGCAGTTTCTGGTGTGTTTATGCTCTTGGAAAAGCCAATTGATTTTGGGGCGGTAGATCGTCAACCTGTGGACGTGGTATTTTGTTTGTTTGCGCCTGAAGCTGCCGGTGTTGAGCATCTCAAAGCTCTTGCACTGGTGTCGCGTACTTTGCGCGAGCCGTCAATTTGTGCCAAGCTGCGTGCCAATCCTGATGCTGCAAAAATTTATACAATTCTCACTGAACTTGAACGCGACAGAGCGGCTTAGACCGAGCAATTTCAACCGCCAGGCCGAAGCTGGACAGGCCGTGGGGCTTTCATTTTGGGAAGCTGATTGCGTCTTTCGGGACACCGGTTTGATGGTTATTTGAACCTACCAAAGCCGAAGGTCGTATAGTCTGTTGAATAGGCGGATTGGGCAAGGTCCTCTATCTGGTCGTCATAGACTTCGTCCAGGGTGAAAGGTGTGTGGCTTGGTTCTGCTGGGACCTTGGCAACCGAGCTATAGCCGGTTTGCAGGGCCAGTGCCTGTAAATAGATATCCATTTCGTTCTCGCGAATGATCATATCGGGATGCGCATTATAGGCCATGGCCCTTAGTATTTGGTTTTGTGACGCCCAGTTTGGGTCGATACGGATATTGGTCTGGTTCGACAGGTTGGCATTCAGAAACTGTAAAAACTGCATAAATGCGGCACGGTGTGCCACGAGGTCATAGGAGATATCATTTGCATTTTCTGGTAACTTAATGTGAAAAAATCGCCCTAATATGTTGCGTATACGGCTGAATTGATGGGGTTCGGTTGATAGAATTCGGGTGCAAAATACGTGATGCGCCCGTGCAACCGGATGCCGGATTACGGTAAAACTCCTATGGCCTGAATGGGTTTGCTGCCAGGCTTTAAGCGCCGCAGGCTCAAAATCTGTCAACAGCCCAGAGGGATCGACCTCTTCTAACGCCGCAAGCCATTGCCTGATCATCTCCAAGGGGCCTGAACGGACTGGCATAAACAGCAACGCGCCTCTAGGTGTGGCTATATAATGCGAAACGGTGGGTCTGCGGCGTGGTTCGAAATCAGGCACCTTTGCAAGATTGAAGCGATCTATTTGAGCCAGCTCTGCTTGCATTTTCGGAAAGTTTTCAACCTTCTCTGACAACGCGATGGGGTTCTGTGGCAAGAGCTTTGTCTTGACGGCTTCTATCTTACCGGCGCTGCCAAGAAAATGGGCCGTCCCGTTGATTACGTCCTGATTCTGTAAATCCTCATAATTCAATTGAAAGGCAGCTTGCCCGGTGGTTTGCAATCGGGTGTTTAAATAAAGACTGAAGTTCTGAATCCGGGTGAGATATTCTAAAAATTCTTTTGCGTCGAAGACAATTTTTGAGGGTTCTTTTCGGCGATTGATATTTTGTAATTTCCATTGGCCGGTTTGGTGGGCTATTTTCCACGATACGTAACTTTCGACCGGATTGCGCGTCAGGATTATTTTTGCACAGCGCAGATCGAGCAAGCAGGGCAAAAGCACCCGCGGGTCGTGATCATGGAAATACCTAAAGCCGTGAATGGTCTGTGAGGGCTGTTTGATTTTTTCCAGTAGGGGTATCGGGTTTTGAGCGCGGTCCATCAAGCTGATACCCATCACGTTTTGGGCTTTGGGCGACCCGATGAAATTTGGGTTGAAAGCCTCGCCGACACTGAGCAGGTCAACAAACATGTTCAGTTTGGATTCCAACAGGTTCGATCCTGTTCGCATCTCTGCTAAAATTATAAAATAATCAAACTTTCGTAACACGTAATTGACCTTTTTTATGTTCTTTTTAAGGCACGTCAGGGCCGGTGATGATGGGTTTCTTACTGTCGAGATTTCCGGCCAGGCCGGAATGCATACCCCGATTTTCAAGCGCGCGTACAAAGGCGGAGAATGCCGTTGGGTCCAGATTGATTTCCGGCACCGTTGGTGGGCATTTGGCGTTCGGCTCCATGGTTTTCAGGATTTCATGCAGCCCCAACTTTGGGTTTGCTATAATCTGAGATAATGGCCAGATGTGGACTTTGGCTTTGCTGCAAGGCGCGCGCAAAAGGGCCAGATGTCGCCATTCGGTTGCATGTAAACGCAGAGCCTCGGCGTGAATTTCAGCAAGGCTTTCATCCGAATGCGATAGTGGTACCAGCCATGCGCCAGTGATCACAAAAATCTGGGCATTCGGGTCTTGCGGCAGGATCTTGCCAATTTCCTGGACGTCGCGCGGTCCAAATTGAAAGCATTGATGCTGACTGCGGGTGTTCCAGATTAAATTGGTCAAAAATGCGGTTGGGTTGTTGTCACGCAATGTTGCGCTGTTGCTGAGGCCGCCCTTTACGGTGGTTTTCTGGCCCGCAAAAGCGGCGGCTTCGGGGGCGAACAGGTGTCCGTGTATTTGGGTTTGTTTGTCGTCTGTTGCCTGTGCAAGCCAAGGCTGACAATCGCGGAAAAGATCGAAAAACCCTTCGAGCACGGTATATTTTGCCGCCGTCAGAGGGGCCCGATGATCCTGGTGGGGGAATCTGCTTTGCATGTAAAGCCCAACGCGACCTTTGCTGCCACGTGCGGCCGATTCTGCAAACAGGTGGTTAAGGGTATCGGGTGCTCTGTCTGGGGTGCCTGACGTGGTATCAGGTGCGGTTTCAGGTGTGGCGTAGGAAACCATCGGAAAAGCGGTGTACAGCTTATTAGCGCCAGCCCAGATTTTGCGCGCCACAAAACAACCCGATTGGCGGAGCATTTCGCAATGATCATCATAGAAAACATGCGGCTTTCCCTGAACGTCAAATTTAGCAAGGGTCAGTGATCTACTTTCAATCTGGTTTGAATGACGCCGTACCAGTGTCTGAAAATAACTCTCGTCTGGGATCCAGACCCGGCGGAAATACCGCTCATAAATTGGTCGTTTGGGGTCGTTTAAAATCGCCGAAATGGTACTGCGCCTCAGACACCACCACTGGCTGCCAAGATGAGGTGTGATTCCACTTGGGAGCCGCCGTTTGAGGCCAAGTGTCCGCTGCAGGCGCACCGACAGATCAAACAGCCAGCGCCGGCGTTTCCAGGCAAAGGGAAAGTGCAGGTGAAACCGTTCTTTGTGCAATCCACCGATGCTCCAAGGGACATCTGAGACGGTGACGGCCCTGTCGACATGGACGACCACGGCGCATCCTGCTTCGGCCCAATGCCGGACGGCTTGTGCGCTGCGGCTCAAGTCTTGGTGGACCAACACGACAACACCAACCGTCGCCAATCTCATAGCCAGTGCCCTTTTGACATCAGGCCCAAGGTCTCTAGCTGTTGCCAACCGGTAAATTTTTCTGACCATT
>Ga0209251_1000182_pt1 | contig 57439 bp, 56 predicted proteins | sample SaaInlV_100m_DNA_6_FD_184665 | JGI IMG/M metagenome (GOLD analysis project Ga0209251, IMG submission 184665) | Marine microbial communities from expanding oxygen minimum zones in the Saanich Inlet - Saanich Inlet SI073_LV_10m_DNA (SPAdes) (version 2) | ecosystem: Environmental > Aquatic > Marine...
CTTTGATGTTCAATCTCAGGTCACCTCGGATTCGGGTCTGGGCAAGCCAGACATGGTCATCCACCTTCCCGGAGGTAAAAACATCGCGGTCGATGCCAAAGTTCCTTTCACCGCCTATTTGGAAGCCAGCCAAATTCCTTTCACCGCCACCGGGGAGGAAGCAGCCAGGCGCGAGACTCTGCTGAAAAAACACGTCGCTGCCGTGCGCTCCCACATCGATGCCCTGGGAAAGAAGTCGTACTGGGATGGCTTAGCTGCCTCGCCGGAACTGGTGATTTGCTTCATCCCCAGCGAAGCCTTGATATCCAGTGCGATTGAAGCCGACCCCTCGTTGATGGACTACGCCTTTGGGAAAAAGGTGGCCTTGGCCTCGCCGGTGACGCTGTGGTCTGTGCTCAAAACGGTCGCGTTTTCGTGGCAACAAGATGTCCTCACCGAAGACGCCGCCAAGTTGTTTGATGTGGGCAAGGAACTTCTCCAACGTCTCGGGGCAATGTCGAAGCACCTCGACACCCTGGGTCGCTCCATCACCAGCACCGTCAAGGGGTACAACGCTTTTGTGGGCTCCCTGGAATCCCGCGTGTTCCCCAGTGCTCGCAAACTATCCGAATTGGGCTCAGGGGCTGATGTGCCCGATGAGCTCGAGGGAATCGAATCCATGCCTCGAGAGCTCAGCGCGCCGGAACTGACCGAAAATCCAGCAGCGATCGATAAGAAAAAAGACTAGTTAGGCGTGCTCGAGCCACTTACTTGCTTGGTGGTCTGCCGATACCCGGCGCAAAGTTCCTGAGCGAGCCCGCAACACCACACTCTCGGTGGAAATCATGGGTCCTGCTCGCCTCACACCGCGCACCAGCTCACCATCGGTCACACCGGTAGCAACGAAGAAGGTGTTATCGCTGGCGACCAAACCATTGAGGTCATAGACCGTGTCGAAATCCAGACCCGCGTCCAGACCACGTTGTTTTTCCTCATCAGACATCGGGTGAAGAACGCCCTGCATAAAGCCGCCCAAGGCTTTCACCGCACACGCTGTGGCGACACCTTCGGGGCTTCCGCCAATACCCACACACATATCAATGCGCGTATCGTGCCGGGCTGCATTGATTCCAGCAGCCACATCTCCATCCAGAATCAACCGGGTGCCCGCGCCCGCTGCGCGAATTTCGGCAATGAGTTCCGTGTGTCGAGGTCGATCAAGCACAGCAATACGAATGTCTTCCACCGATTTGCCTTTGGCTTTGGCTAAGGCCTGGATGTTCTGAGCAATGGGGCGATTGATATCCACCACGCCGATGCCCTCATGAGACGTCACCATTTTTCTCATATAAAAAACACTGGAAGCATCCAGCATGCTTCCCCGGTCCGCCACCGCAATCATCGAAATGGCGTGCGAGCGTCCCGCTGCCGCCAGCGAGGTGCCATCAATGGGGTCGACAGCGATATCGCACTGTGGGCCACTACCGGTTCCCACAATTTCGCCGTTGAAGAGCATGGGGGCGTCATCTTTCTCCCCTTCGCCGATAACCACCAACCCCTGGAAGTTGACCGTAGAGAGAAATTTGCGCATGGCATCGACCGCAGCACCGTCGGCGGCATTCTTATCGCCTCGCCCGATCCACGGTGTCGCCCTGATGGCGGCAGCCTCAGTGGCCCGCACCAAATCCATCGCAAGATTTCGATCGGGATGTTCGAAGAGTTCTGCGTGCTCAACCTCGGTCATGACATACCCTTTGCGCACTTGGGAGCATTTGTGATCTCAGTCTAGTCGCCTCCGTACCCTGGGCCTTCTGGGGCAGATAGTCTTAAAACCTCACTGACAACCTCACCACTGGAGTGCCCATGCCTGTCGCAACACCGGATCACTATGCACAGATGCTCGATGGAGCAAAAGCGAAGGGCTTTGCCTTTCCCGCGATTAACGTGTCGTCGTCGTCCACGATCAATGCGGTCCTCCAGGGACTGAGCGAAGCAGAATCCGATGGCATCATCCAGGTCAGCACCGGTGGAGCAGACTTTTTTGCCGGACAAAGCGTCAAAGCCCGAGCCTCAGGCGCCCTTGCCTTTGCCGCCTACGCCACAGAGGTCGCAAAAAACTACCCCGTGACTGTGGCCTTGCACACCGACCACTGCCCCAAAGACGCCCTGGATGGGTTTGTGCTGCCCCTCATTGCTGCCAGCGAAGAGGCAGTCAAAGCCGGTGGCAACCCCATTTTTCAATCCCACATGTGGGATGGCTCGGCAGTGAGCTTGAAGGAAAACCTGGAAATCGCCTCCGACCTGCTGCCCCGAATGAAGGCCATTCACTCAATTCTTGAGGTGGAAATCGGCGTCGTGGGTGGGGAAGAAGATGGTGTCAGCCACGACATCAATGACAGTTTGTACACCACTCTCGATGACGCCATTGCAACGGTGGAAGCACTGGGCCTGGGCGATCAAGGTCGTTACATGGCGGCTCTCACCTTTGGCAACGTCCATGGTTTTTACAAGCCAGGTAACGTCAGTTTGCGCCCTGAACTGTTGGCTGAGATCCAACAGGGCTTAGCCGCCAAATACGGAACCGGTGAGAAGCCTTTGGACCTCGTGTTCCATGGCGGTTCGGGAAGCTCCGATGCCGAAATAGCCGAAGCGGTGGCGAATGGGGTCATCAAAATGAACATCGATACCGACACGCAGTATGCCTACACCCGCGGTGTGGCAGGTCACATGTTTAGCAACTACGACGGAGTGTTACGCATCGACGGCGAAGTCGGCAACAAGAAAACTTATGATCCCCGCGCCTGGGGCAAAGTCGCCGAAAACTCGATGGCGGCACGTGTGGTGGAAGCGACCCGCCAACTGGGCTCCGCTGGTCACAAGATCTAGGAAGCGGAAAGGCTGAGAGCCTAGGTCCTGTTGCGCCCACCAATAGTGGAAGGGTCCACCACGCCACTGGCGTCTTTGCGGAGCTCTTTGGGCAGGGAGAACTGAAGGTCTTCCTCGGCCGTGCGTACTTCTTCGACGACCGTAAATCCCGCATCGGACAGATCAGCCAAAGCGTGATCGACGAGAACTTCGGGTACCGAAGCACCTGAAGTCACCCCGATAGTTTCCACACCCTCGAGCCAGGCTTGCTCAATTTCACTGGCGTAGTCGACCCGGTAGGAGGCTTTTGCTCCGTATTCGAGTGCCACTTCCACTAAGCGCACAGAGTTCGACGAATTAGGGGAACCCACCACGATGACAAGGTCGCATTCGGGCGCAATCTTTTTGATCGCCACTTGCCGGTTTTGGGTGGCGTAGCAAATGTCGTCACTGGGGGGATCTTGAAGGTGTGGAAAGCGCTCACGAAGACGACGAACAGTTTCCATCGTTTCATCCACACTCAGTGTGGTTTGGGAGAGCCAAATCAGGTTTTCCGTCTCGGGGGGTTCAATACGAGAGGCTTCCTCCGGGTCGTTAACCAGAGTGGTGTTCTCCGGAGCGTGACCCATCGTTCCTTCTACCTCTTCATGGCCTTCATGGCCGATAAGGAGGATGTGGTAATCCTGGCCCGAAAAACGCACGGCTTCACGATGAACCTTGGTCACTAACGGGCAGGTTGCATCGATGGCGTTGAGCTCCCGATCCGCTGCCTGTTGGACAACAGCGGGGGAAACACCGTGAGCAGAAAAGACAATGTTGGATTCCGGGGGAACATCGGCAACCTCGTCCACAAAAATCACGCCGCGGGCTTCGAGCTCACGAACCACGTGAATGTTGTGAACAATTTGCTTGCGCACATACACCGGCGCACCAAAACGCTCGAGGGCTTTCTCCACCGCAATCACCGCACGGTCGACTCCAGCACAGTAACCGCGGGGGGCTGCCAGCAAAATCTTTTTGGAACCGGAAGTGGAAACGGGGCGAAGTTTTTCTGCCCGTTGGGGAATCAGCGGGGTTTCCAAGAGTGTTCCACCGCTGCCATTACTAATACTCACGGGCTCCAGTGTATGGGGCTCATTCCGCAAACAGGCTGAGTGTTCTAGCCTGGGGGTGATGACGTCTTCGACCAATGATTCCTCTCCGGAGGCCCCGTGGCCTCTGCGACGACTTTCTGAGCTGCTAGGCGGGTACATCGACCGCTTAGGCGCAGTATGGATTGAGGCTGAAGTAACCCAGTGGAGCCAATCGGCGGGAAACATCTACGGCAAGCTCACCGACTTGGAATCCGATACTTCTGTGGGCATCACGATTTGGCGCCGCTCGCAAGAAAACATCCCCGAGGGCATTTCTCGAGGAGACCGTGTCATAGCCCAGGTAAAGCCAAGCTGGTGGGCCAAGGGCGGCACACTGAGTATGAACGTGCTTCAGATGCGCCACACAGGTCTCGGGGAAATCCTCGAGAAACTGGAGAAACTGCGCGCCACCCTGAGCGCCGAGGGTCTCTTTGCTCCCGAGCGCAAAATCCGCCTGCCTTTTCTCCCAGGAACCATTGGCCTTGTCACGGGGAAAGACTCGGATGCGGAAAAGGACGTCATCACCAACGCCACGCTGCGCTGGCCTGACGTGTCCTTTCGCATCGAATACGCCGCAGTGCAGGGCGATCGCTGTGTGCCAGAAGTCATCAAGGCCATGGAAATCCTTGATCAAGACCCCCGGGTCGACGTCATTATCGTGGCCCGAGGCGGTGGAGACTTCTTGCACCTGCTGCCCTTTAGTGATGAGGCTCTGGTTCGTGCCGCAGCAGCGCTTGCGACCCCACTGGTCAGCGCGATTGGACACGAAGCTGACCGCCCGCTGCTCGATGACGTCGCCGATCTCAGGGCTTCCACGCCCACCGATGCGGCCAAGCGGGTGGTTCCTGATGTGGAGAATGAACGCAGCATCATCGCTCAGGCTCGCTCCAGGTTGGATAATCGGCTGCTGGGAATCCTGGATTACGAGGCAGAGCGCCTCTCGGCGGTGAAATCCAGGCCAAGTCTTGCCGACCCACAGAGCATGGTTGATCTTCGAGCACAAGAGATCATGTTCCAGGTGGCCAGAGGTGATGACCTCTCACAGCGCCAACTAGAGCGCAATGCTTCTGAGATAGGTACCTTGAGCACGTCACTGCGAGGTCTGTCGCCCCAGAAAACTCTCGATCGCGGATACGCCATCGCCCGACTAGCCAATGGCACCGTCGTCACGGCCGTAGGGGATGTGAGCCCCGGGGATGCCCTCGCCTTGGTGGTTCGTGATGGGACCATCGATACCCACGTTGATTAGCCCCCTCAAGCCTTTACTAGACTCCATAGCGTGAGCACCGATAAAGATCCCCTGGCAGATGTGGCGCAGTTGAGCTACGAGCAAGCCCGGGATCAATTAGTCGAGATCGTCACCGCATTAGAGACCGGTGGAACCACCCTCGAAGAGTCCATCACGCTCTGGGAGCGTGGCGAAGCGTTGGCGAAGCGATGCGAAGAATGGCTTGAGGGCGCAAAAGCACGCCTGGACGCCGCCAAGAAAGAGCGCGAAGAATAACCCGTGGCATCTCAAGAACCGCGTGAAGTAGCCGGGTTAGGTCGCCCTGAAACCCCTGCCGAAAAACATGATCGAGTGACGAAAGCTCGCGCTGAGCGTCGCGCGCGCCAAACCACCAGAAATCTCGTGTGGTCGTTGCTGACCTCGCTGGGAATCGTTGCGCTGCTGATCATCGTCGTGGTGCGCCCCGATAACACCCTGGTGGAATCTGTCGATTACCACAGCGTGGCGGCGGAAATCTCGGATGAGCTTCCGGGCAGGGCCGTTGTTCCCCAACTCTCGGAGCAGTGGAGTGCCAATCGGGCTGGAATCTCCCAAGAGCCGGGGGCCTCGGTGACCTGGTCCCTGGGGTTGCTCGGCCCTGAATCGAGCTACGTTTTTCTGGATCAAGGATTTAGTGCTGATGCGTCGTGGGTGGCGTTGCGCACTGACCGCGCTCCTTCTACGGGCAACATCAGTTTTGGTTATGACGGTTATCCCTCCGTGGTCTGGGAAGAATACGATCGGCGCGAGAGCGATCCCGAGAGTAACAATGCCTACGTCGTGATGGTGGTGTGGGATGATTCCACGATCATCGTCGGTGGGACTAGCCAGCGCGCAGTGAGTGATGTTGCCAACGAAGTGTCCTACCAGTTACGCAGAGACGACTCATGAGTGCCCCCGTATTGTCCCCGACTCAAGCCTGGGAGCTGATGAAAAGTGGCAATGACCACTTCATTGCTGGTACTCCGATGCACCCCCGGCAGGATGTGGAGCGACGCGCAGAAATAGCGATGGCCCAAACTCCCCAAGCGGCACTGTTTGGGTGCGCTGATTCACGGCTCTCGGCAGAAATCATCTTCGATTGTGGCCTGGGCGATCTTTTTGTGGTCAGAAACGCTGGGCAAGTGATGTCCTCCTCTGTGATTGGTTCGCTGGAATACGCGGTCGCCACCTTGGGTGTGGCGTTGATTATTGTTCTTTCCCACGATGACTGTGGTGCCGTGCGGGTAGCGATAGAACAAGACCATGAGGATGCGCCGCCCCTGCCTCCTCATATTCATTCCATGATCGAATCCATTGAGCCCGCGGTGACGCGCGTGCGCCTTGCCGAGGGGAAAAAGCGCGGCCAAGAACTCGATGCCAGTGTGATCGGTCGCGAACACCTTCGTGACACCGTGTCGAGTCTTCTCGCGGGCAGTGAACTTATTAGCGTTGCCGTCGCCGAGGGTAAGCTGGCTTTAGTCGGAGCGAATTACACCCTCGACGAAGGCCGCGTCACCCCGGATGTCATTATCGGCTCCGTCGAGAGCGACTAAGCACACTAGAGTCATCGGGAAAGTTAAGGACCTTGTCATGAGCGCAGAGAACGAATTCCGCATCGAACACGACACCATGGGGGAAGTGCGGGTTCCCGCACACGCCCTCTACCGCGCACAAACGCAGCGCGCGGTGGACAACTTCCCTATCTCTGGTCGAGGCCTAGAAGCTGCTCAGATTGTGGCACTGGCTCACATCAAACGTGCCGCTGCCCTGGTCAATCACGAACTGGGCATCATTGACGCCACAACCTCTAGCTCGATCGTCGCCGCGGCGGACACCATCATCGCTGGTGAGCACCACGATCAATTCCCCGTGGACACCTACCAAACCGGATCGGGCACGAGTTCCAACATGAACATGAACGAGGTGTTGGCGACCCTGGCCACCACTCACGCAGGCCACGACATTCACCCCAATGACCACGTGAACGCTTCACAGTCCTCGAATGATGTCTTCCCCACCTCTGTTCACCTCGCAGTGACCCAGGCCCTGATCACCTCACTCATCCCCGCCCTAGAGCACTTAGCCGGCGCACTCGAGGAAAAAGCCAGCGCGTGGAAGACCATGGTCAAGGCGGGCCGCACCCACCTCATGGATGCCACCCCGGTCACCCTGGGTCAAGAATTTGCGGGTTTTGCTCGCCAGATTCGCCTCGGTATCGACCGAGTCAACGCCGCTATCCCTCGGGTTGCCGAAGTGCCACTGGGCGGAACGGCCACCGGCACCGGAATCAACACCCCGCTGGGGTTTTCCGCCAAAGTCATTGAGGTCTTGGCTCAGTCCACCTCATTGCCCATTACCGAAGCCGAAGATCACTTTGAAGCTCAAGGAGCCCGAGATGGCCTCGTCGAGGCCTCGGGAGCGCTGCGGATTATTGCGGTGTCGCTGACCAAGATCTGCAATGACATTCGATGGATGGGCTCGGGTCCCAATGCGGGTCTGGCAGAAATTCATATTCCTGACCTCCAGCCCGGAAGCTCGATCATGCCCGGCAAGGTCAACCCCGTAATCCCCGAAGCAGTCTTGATGGTCTGCGCACGGGTTATCGGAAATGACCAGACCATTGCCTGGGCTGGAGCTAGTGGAAACTTCGAGCTCAACGTGTCCATCCCCGTGATGGGCACTTCACTCTTGGAATCCATTCGACTCCTTGCGAATTCCACCAGGGTCTTGGCCGATAAGACCGTGGTGGGCCTCGAGGCTCGGGCTGACCACGCGCGTGCTTTGGCAGAATCTTCTCCCGCCATTGTTACTCCACTCAATCGCGTGATCGGCTACGAATCAGCCGCCACAGTGGCAAAGCACGCCGTGGAGCACCAAAAAACGGTGCGGGAATCAGTCATTGAGTTGGGCTTCGTCGAGCGCGGTGAGATTACTCTCGAAGACCTCGATGCCGCCTTGGATGTCTTGAAAATGACATCCCCTGGTCTTTAGGCGACCTGGCTGCCCTCTTCCAACAAATCAGTAACCAAGGCAGCAATTGCGCTGCGCTCTGATCGTGTCAAAGTGATGTGAGCAAACAGGGACTGGCCTTTAAGCGCTTCGATCACGCTAGCAACACCGTCGTGTCGACCAACTCGGAGGTTGTCTCTTTGCGCCACGTCATGGGTGAGCACCACACGGGAGTTTTGCCCGATACGAGAGAGCATCGTCAACAAGACATTGCGTTCAAGAGATTGCGCCTCATCCACGATCACAAAAGCGTCGTGGAGGGAACGGCCTCGAATATGTGTGAGCGGGAGAACCTCGAGGAGGCCACGATCCATCACTTCTTCGACCACGTTGTGGGACACCACGGAAGATAGCGTGTCAAAGGTGGCTTCGGCCCAGGGGTTCATCTTTTCGCTGGCATCTCCGGGAAGGTAGCCCAGGTCTTGCCCACCCACCGCATAGAGCGGGCGAAACACCATGATTTTGCGATGAAGTTGCTTCTCCAGCACTGCTTCGAGACCGGCACACAGCGCAAGAGCTGATTTACCGGTTCCGGCGCGACCACCCAGGGACACGATGCCAATACTTTGATCGAGCAATAGGTCAATGGCGAGGCGTTGTTCCGCAGAGCGTCCACTGAGACCAAAAAGGTCCCGGTCACCGCGCACCACCGACACTGTTCCGGGACTGGTCACCCGGCCCAGAGCTGATCCCCGATCTGAGGAAATCACCAGCGAGGTGTTCGTCGGTAAATCATCCGCCACAGCGGTCTTTATGATTTCTTCGTCATAGAGCTTTTGCATCTCCTCGGCACTCATGCGCACTTCGGAGATTCCCATCCAGCCGGAATCAGGAGCTAATTCTGCTCGGTATTCCTCGGCGGTGAGGCCAATGGAAGCAGCCTTCACTCTCATGGGCAGGTCTTTAGACACCACGGTGACGGCAAGCCCGTCATGGGCCAGGTTCGACGCTACTGCCAGGATGCGCGAATCGTTATCGCCCAGCTGGAGCCCACTGGGCAGGACCGATTGGTTGGAGTGGTTGAGTTCAACGCGAAGCGACCCTCCCTCTCCCACAGCAATAGGGAAATCCAAGCGCTCGTGGTGGTGACGCAAATCATCGAGGTTGCGCAGTGCCTGTCGGGCAAAATATCCGATTTCGGGATCGTGACGCTTTTTCTCCAGTTCCGAGATCACCACGACGGGTAGGACCACTTGGTGCTCAGCGAATCGAAAAATAGCACCCGGGTCACTCAATAACACCGAGGTGTCGAGGACGAACGTCCGCTCCCCCGTTTTCTTCCTACGTGCTGTGGTTTTGGTCGAAGAGGGAGAAGCGGTTTTTTCCACAAAAGCTCCTACATAAGAGGCGAAGGGGGTAGTTATGAAACTACGTCAGCTCACCTGGTGCGCTGGCCAATGACACGCCTTAGAGATGGCGAGAAAGTGAACTCTCAGATTTCGCTACTGGCCATAGCGGCGCTGGCGGGTGCCAAAATCACGCAGAGCTCGCAAAAAGTCAATCTCTCGCAGGTCTGGCCCGAGGGCTTCCACAAAGTAAAACTCGCTGTGAGCGCTTTGCCACAACATGAAGTCACTCAAGCGCTGCTCGCCAGAGGTCCTGATCACAAGGTCAGGATCGGGCTGCCCGACGGTGTCTAAATGATCCGCGATGGCCTGAACACTGATGTTCTCAGGCAGCTCATCTAGCGAGCCGCCGGCGTGCTGATGAGATTCCACCAGTCGGCGAACGGCACCAGTAATTTCTGCACGACCGCCATATCCGACTGCCAAATTGATGTGGAGTCCCGAATTCTGGGAGCTGCGTTGTTCAGCGGCTTCGAGAGTGTGCTGCAGATGGGACGGAAGGGCACCGGCTTGACCGACGTGTTTGACTCGCCAATTAGAAAAACGAGACAGCTGGTTAGCCAGTCCCTCAATTATTTCGGCGAGGTCATCGAGTTCCTGCGAATCGCGCCCGGTGAGATTATCCGACGAGAGTAGATACAGGGTCACCACCTCCACACCCTGTTCTTCACACCAGGTGAGAAACTCATGAATCTTGTCAGCCCCAGCGCGATGGCCGTGGGAACTTGATTCCAAAGCCCGCGCTTTAGCCCAACGACGATTGCCATCCAGAATCATGGCCACATGGTGAGGTTTGGCGAGGCCATCCAGTTCTTTGAGGATGCGCCTGCGATAGAGACGATAAAGGAGACCTTCGCCTAGGAGCCATTTGATCCACCGCACAGAACAAAGGTAGTACTACTTGGGCCTAGTGGAGGTTTCCTACAAAAACATCCCCTCTTCCTTGCCTCAAACCCTAGAGTGAAGCCATGTCCTCTCCCCACGCCCCGCAGGGTTCTCTGGAACTGCCCTTGATGGCTGATGCTCTTGACCACCAACCGTCAGCGCACAAGCCATCCTGGCGAGGCTGGATCCACCTCGGCACCCTGCCGCTGGCCTTAGCTGCCGGCATTGTGTTGATTGTGTTGGCACAGGGCGTTGCGGCGAGCGTGTCCAGCGCCATATTTGTCACCACCTCGGTGTTGATGTTTGGTGTCTCTGGCACCTACCACCGCTTTAATTGGAGTCCGAAAAATAAAGTACTGCTCAAGCGTCTTGACCACGCCAACATCTTTCTCTTGATTGCCGGAACCTACACTCCCATTGCGGTGTTGGCACTGCCCAGCGACAAAGCGTTGCGCTTGCTTATCGTGATTTGGGTGGGAACACTCTTGGGTATTGGCTTTCGAGTGTTGTGGATTGGTGCTCCCCGTTGGCTCTATGTGATGTTGTATCTGGGGTTGGGCTGGGGCGCTGTGATGTATATGGGCGACCTCTTTCGAGCCAACGTCGCGATGATGGTGTTAGTTATTGCCGGAGGCTTGGCCTACTCGTTAGGTGCCATCGTGTATGCCACAAAGCGACCCAACCCGGCTCCCGCCACTTTTGGGTTTCACGAAATCTTTCACGCACTGACGGTGGTGGCTTTTGTGTGCCACTGGAGCGCGGTGCTCCTGATTGCTCTTAATCCCCCACTGGTGGGTTAGCTTCGGCATCCAGCTTCTCGTTGATTTCGCTGCGGTAGCGCACTCTGCGCACGCGGCGCACCATGTCAAAAATTAGTCCCACGACTGCTGCTGCAATCGCAAACGTCACCACAAACCCGATGGCCCCAGGGGTGACCGAGTTGGGATCCACCTCAATCGCTGGAATCAGTGGATCAACGGCGAATGGCACAAGACTGGCTAACCACACAGTGACACCTCTCCCTTTGCTCACACACAGGCAAGCTACGCTGTAGATAGCGTAGCGAGAGAAGCCTCCATAATGCCCACGAAAGACTCTACGGACTCCCCTTCCGTCGATCGTGACGCTGCCCAGGCCGATACCCTTGCCAGGCGCTACGGGCGCACGGCGTCCTCGCGACTGAGCCAACGTGGCATTGGCATCTCTGCCGCCATTGCCGCAGCCCTTGTCATCGGTGCGTGGCTGTGGTGGGGTGGCGTTCTTGAAGCCCCCTCCCAAGTGCAATACCGAGACGTCGGGCACACCATTGTGGATGAAACCACTGTGGTGGTGCGCTATGAAATCACGACCGCTCCAGAAACCAGTGTTACCTGTGCCATCCAGGCGCTGAACGCTTCCTTTGGCATTGTGGGGTGGAAGATTGTCGAGATTCCCCCCGAGGACACCTGGACCAGAGTCTTTGACACCACTCTTCGTACCAGTGAACCAGCGGTGACCGGGTTGCTCTACGAGTGCTGGTTGCCCTAGCCTTTGGGAACACGAACCGGCCCTGTGGGTGGCCGGTTTTCCTTATCAAGGAGCGACCATGGCTGCGAAAGATTCCGAGAGCGTTGTCTGGCTGACCCAGGAAGCCTATGACCGTCTTGCTCTGGAGCTCGAAGAGCTGACCACCAAAGGACGCAAGGATATTTCTCGCAAGATTGAACTGGCCCGCGAAGAAGGCGACCTCAAAGAAAACGGCGGGTATCACGCCGCCAAAGAGGAACAAGCCAAAATGGAAGACCGGATTCGCACCCTGACGACCATGCTCAAGCACGCTGTGGTGGGCGAGATTCCTGCTAGTTCTGGAGTGGTCGAACCCGGCACAGTCGTCACGGCCCACATCCACGGAGACCAAGAAAAGTTTCTTCTGGGTTCACGGGAACTCGCTGGTGACACTGAGTTAGACGTGTACTCCGAACAAAGCCCCCTGGGACAAGCCATCATGGGTCTTGCCGTGGGCGCCAGTGGCACCTACACAGCTCCCAATGGGGCAGAAATCGCTGTCGAAATTCTCGACGTCGAAACCTTTATTCCCTAGAAATCTAACCGCGGTTCGTAACCTTCATCGCGCAAGGCTTGCAGCACTGCCTGCGCGTGCTCAGGTCCTCTGGTTTCGATATGAAGCTCTAGTTCGACCTGACTAATTTGCAGCCCAGTGCCGTGGCGAGTGTGAAGGACCTCCACCACGTTGGCATTTTGACTGGCCACGATCTCGGACGTTCGTGCCAGCTGCCCGGGTCGATCAGGAAGCGGGATGCGCAGTTTCATATACCGCCCCGCAGCTGCCATACCCCGGGAAATCACGCGCTCCAAAATCATGGGATCGATGTTGCCGCCACTCAAAATAACTACCGTGGGTCCCGTGGCCTTGATTTTGCCAGCAAGAATTGCCGCCACACCCGCAGCACCCGAAGGCTCGACCACCATCTTGGCTCGCTCCAGCAGCACCAAAATTGCCGTGGCGCTTTCATCGTCACTCACGGTGACCACTTCATCCACGCAGCGCGAAATAATGTCGAAATTAAGATTTCCCGGCTTCGAGACAGCGATTCCATCAGAAATCGTGGGACCTAGCTCGATTTCCACGGGTTTGCCCTTGGCGAGGGAGGGAACATAGGACGCAGCATTTTCTGCTTGCACTCCAATGACGCGGATTTCCCGGCCCTCTCGGGCAGCGGTTTGCTTCATAACACTGGCCACACCCGCCATCAACCCGCCACCGCCAATAGGAACAATGACCGTCGTCACCTCGGGGGTCTGATCGAGTATTTCCAACCCGACCGTTCCCTGTCCAGCGATCACATCGGGGTGGTCAAAAGGAGGAATTCGGATGGCACCGGTTCGCTCGGCAAAGGCCGCAGCCTCGCGCAGAGGCTCGACGATGGTGTCGCCGCCCAAGACAACCTCAGCCCCATAGGCCTTAGTGGCCTGGAGCTTGGGCAATGCAACACCGATGGGTGTGAAGATGGTGGCTTTAATGCCCTGTTCGCGAGCCGCAAACGCTACCCCCTGAGCGTGGTTGCCGGCACTGGCTGCGACAACGCCGTGGGAACGCTCTTCCTGGGTCAGTTTGGACATGCGGTAATACGCGCCACGGATTTTGTAGGAACCCGTTCGTTGCAGATTCTCACACTTGAGGTGGACAGGCTGGCCCAATTCCTCGCTGAGGTAGCGAGAGATTTCCATAGGAGTGGTTTGAGCAACTCCTTCCAACACCCGCTGGGCATCGGCAAAGTCATCCAGGGTGGGACCAGGAATAGTGGTCGCAGCTTTTTTTCCCAAGAGCGCCATCAGCGAACCTTGTCTTCTATTCCGACCACTGCGCCGGGATCCCCACGCCACTCGCCAGCGGCCAAATACGTGACCACGACGTTGACAAAAGCGACGACGGGAACAGCAAAGAGAACGCCGGGAATGCCCGCTAAATACCCACCAGCTGCCACGGCAAGAACCACTGCCAGAGGATGAATGCGAACGGCGGCACCCATAATCAAAGGCTGCAAGACCTGTCCCTCAATCTGTTGAACAACCAGGACAATAATCAGCATGATCAGCGCGATGAAAGGTCCTTCATAGACCAAGGCCACCAACACCGCCAAGGCTGCAGCCACCGTGGCACCCACGATGGGGACAAAAGCTCCCAAGAACACCCCAATAGCAATGGGGACCACTAGAGGAAGGCCCAAAAAGAAAGCGCCTAAGCCAATACCCAGGGCATCAACAAAAGCCACAAAGATTTGCACCTTCACATAGCTCAGAAGAGTGTCCCAGCCTGCTTTTCCCGAGCCCAAGATGGCCGGACGGGCAAGCCTGGGAAACCACGAGACCAGGTATTCCCAAATTCGAGCACCATCGTGGATGAAGAACACCAAGGCAAAGAGCGCGATACCAGCGCCCACCAGCCACGACCCCACCGAAGAGGTCACCGAGAGGGCGCCACTGAGGACCCAGGCAGAGTCAATATTCGATTGCTCCATCAAGACAGCGAACCAGGTATTGAGTTGAGCTTCAGAGACCTCTAGAGGTGACTCCAGTAAGAACAGTACAAAGTCGTCATAAGCAATGATGGTGCGATCGCGCAACGATTCCCATCCTCGAACAAGTTCACCCACCACCAGCCATACCAAGCCGGTGACCAGGGCCACAAACACAATCAAGGTGGTGAGAGTCGCCAGCCATCGGGGAAAGCGCAGCCTGCGAAGTCCGATCGCCAACGGAGCTGCCAAAGCGGCCAACAGCACCGCAATCAGGAGGGGAACAATCAAAAAGTTCAACTGAATAATCAGAAAAAGGCCAATGGCTGCTGCCGCCGCGATCACCAAGAATCGCCACGACCATTCCGTGGCACGTTGAAGGCCTATCGGAATCACAATCCGTGACACCGGTGTTTTACTTGATCTGCGCGGACTCAGCATCCCCACAGTCTAGGTTGTCGGGGTGATAAGCACACCTAAAAGCGCGCTTGATTCTCCAGCAAACGTGCCACCCGATCTTCGATAGGCGGGTGGGTTTGGAACATGCGATCAATCACTCCGGGCTTGATGGGGTCAGCCATCCACAAGTGCGCCATGGACGCCTGTTGTTTTTTCAGGGGCCTCCCGTATTCAGCCAGCTTTTCTAACGCGCTGGCCAAAGCTTCCGGGTGTCGCGTTGTGAGAGCCCCTGTGGCATCAGCCAAATACTCCCTCTGGCGCGAGACAGCTGCCTGAATCAGCGCAGCAAGCACCGGGGCAAGAATCATCGCGGCAATACCCACCACGATAATCAGCGGATTACCGCCCCCATTGTTACGACGCATTCCGCCGAAGAACGCCATCCTGGCCAACACATCGGCAATGATGCCCACGACCACCACAAGACCAAAAACAATGGTGGTCACCCGGATGTCGAAATTCTTGACGTGTGCCATTTCATGGGCCATCACCCCTTCGAGTTCCGAATCCGTCATGATCTCGAGCAGTCCCGTGGTGGCAGCCACGGCGGCATGGTCAGGGTCTCGGCCGGTGGCAAAAGCGTTCGGTGCCGGGTCATCCACTAGATAGACCTTGGGCATCGGCATTCCCGTGGTAATCGCGAGGTTTTCGACAATGCGATACAACCGAGGGTTATCCGCTTTGTCGATTTGGTGGGCGCCGGCCATCGAGAGCGCTTGGGAACCCGAGGAGTAGTACTGGATAGCGACATAGATTGTCGCGCCAATCAACACGGCGAAGAAGACCACCCCGGTGCCCCCACTGAGATACAGATCAGCGGCATAGCCCAGAGCACCGATCAAGATGATGAAAAACACCATAATGATCCAGGTGTTGCGCTTATTAGCTCCAATAGCCCGATACATACTTAGCGCCCCTCGGGCTTGCTAGAACTGAACGCGAGGCGCTGAAGCAATAGCCGCGGCGTCTTCTACTTCAAAGAAGTCTCTCGAACTAAAGCCCAGGTTCTTGGCAAAAAGAGTGTTGGGGAAGAGCTGAATCTTGGTGTTGAGCTCCCGAACACCGCCGTTATAGAAACGCCTCGAAGCCTGAATCTTGTCTTCGGTATCCACCAACTCAGATTGAAGCTCGAGAAAGTTCTGACTTGCTTGAAGCTGCGGATATGCCTCAGCGACAGCAAAAATGCTCTTGAGCGCGCTTTGCATCATGTTTTCTGCAGCAGCGGCCGAAGACGGATCTCCGGCACCCAAGGCAGCGGCTCGCGCCTTGGTTACTTGCTCAAAAACTTTGCTTTCGTGCGCCGCATATCCCTTGACCGTTTCGATCAGATTAGGAATGAGGTCTGCCCGGCGCTTGAGTTGGACGGTAATGTCGCTCCACGCTTCATCAACCCGGACGTTGAGGGTGACCAACGCGTTATAGGTCGCCCAGAGATAAATACCCACGGCAATCGCCACGACGACGACAATGCCCACAATGACTAATGCATCCATGGACCCCACCCTACGCCGAATGCCTTGGAATTTTGTGTGGGTGCCCCGGCAGGGACTCGAACCCTGACTGGGACGATTTTAAGTCGTCTGCCTCTGCCGATTGGGCTACCGGGGCTTTCGCACCATATTAGCGAGCGAGAACTGTAGCCTTTTTCGTTTCCGATGCCGGCCTAGTGGCAAATTCCTCAAAGAACTCGCGGGGTCGTTGAACCTTGCGAACACTCGAGAAATCGCGTCCCCAGAACACATGAACGAGCCAGTTGGTAAAGACTCGAGCTTTGCGCTCAAACATCGGAATAGCGAAGCCGTGGTAGAAACGGTGCATTACCCAAGCTAGGAAGCCTGTGACAGCAAAGTTTCCGCTTTGGAAGACGCCATATCCGACTCCCAAACCAGCCACCGCGCCCAGGTTCTTGTGGACGTAATTCTTAGGCTCTTCTTCGCGCAACACGGCGACAAGGTTCTTCGCCAATACTTTTCCTTGGCGAACAGCGTGCTGGGCGTTGGGCACGCAGTAGCCCCCCACTCCGCCTCCACTGAGATCGGGCACCCTGGCGACATCGCCGGCGCTCCAAAGCCCTTCGATGACCTCAGTGCCCTCCACCACACGTAAGTCAGCTCCGGCACAAATTCGCTCGCGATCATCCAGAGGAATGCCGGTTCCGCCGAGCATGGAATGGGCTTTCACACCGGCAGTCCAAATCACCATGTCGGTCTCGATGGTCATGCCGTTGGAGAGCTTGAGTTTCCCATCCACTGCGTTTTCGAGCTGAGTATTCAAGTGAATGTGAGCTTGACGCTGCTCCAGGTTCTTAATAACCCACAACGAGCTCTTGAGAGAGACCTCGGGCATGATGCGATCCATCGCCTCGATGAGGTGGAAGTGAGTGTCGTCAATGCTCAAGGTGGGGAACTCTTTGAGCATCGCTGAGACCATGCTGCGCAGTTCCGCAAAGGCTTCAATGCCGGCAAAACCTCCACCGACCACCACAACGGTCAGGAGACGGTCGCGTGCTTTGCCCGGGGGCAAATCTGCTGCCACGTGGAGATTGTCAATCACCCGGTCGCGAATAGCGATGGCTTCTTCGATGGTCTTCATTCCGATGGCGCAATCGGCAACACCGGGAATGGGGAATGTTCTCGACACAGCACCTGCGGTGATCACGAGGTGGTCATAGTCAAGGCTAAAGTCCGCAAAACCCTCGGGGGTGACGGTGACCTTTTTCTTGGCGTGATCTACACCGGTCACGCGACCGGTGATGACACGGGTCTTGGGCAAGTGACGACGCAGGGGAACAATCGCGTGGCGGGCTTCAATAGAGCCAGCCGCAACCTCGGGCAAAAACGGCTGATAGGTCATATAGGGCAGGGGGTCAATCACGACGACCTCTGCTTCACCACGCCTCAGCAGTTTTTCGAGCTTAAAAGCTGTATAAAAACCGGCGTAACCGCCGCCGACTATCACTATTCGAGTCACACATCACCTATTTTTTCCGGGAAGACAGGTACTAACTTACCGCTTTCCTCGGCGCAGCCATGCAAGTCCCGTGCCACTGGCCAACACCAGCAACAGCAGCACGGCAAAGATTCCCGTCACCACGTAGGGCAACGTATCTCGTCGGGTGTCCGGGGCCGCCGCGATGACTCGATCAGCGGTTTTCGGCGCTTCCTCAGCCACATTGGTGGGTCCCAGCGGAACCACAATCGAGCTTCCCTCCAGCCGGCGATGCAGCGTGACCCACTCGTCCAACGTTCCTAGCGGATGGGCATCAACGAGGGGAACCTGGGCTGTGACAGCAGCGTAGGCATCGACGAGACCATAGCCATATAAAGCATCCGGGATACTCTCCCCCACCGGACGTGCCGTTGCCAAAATCCGATTCACCACATTGGCCGCATCCATGGTGGGATAGGCGGCGCGAACCAGGGCCACGATCCCCGCCACGATGGGGGTGGCGCCGCTCGTTCCTGACCAGGACACGTAGCCACCCTCGGGTATGGCGCCCACGAGTCCTTCGCTGGGAGCCATGACACCAATAGTGATGCCCTGGGAGGAAGCGCTATCGCTGGCAACGCCCTCTTGCGTGACGCCACCGACGGTCAAGACGCCCGGCATAGTCGCCGGTGCTCCCACGGCCACGGTTCCACTGCCACGATTACCCGCCGCGGCTATCACGACGACATCGTTGTCCTCGGCATATCCAAAAGCGTCGTCCCAGGATTCTGGCCAATCCCTGGTGTTGCGAGTCAACGACAGGGAAATAATGTCGGCTTGGTTATCCACCGCAAAGCGCACCGCCTGAGCGATTTGTTCATCCGGTGAAATGATTCCCCCACCAAAGCTCATCGACAAGCTCAAGAGTTGCGCCTCCGGTGCGCTACCGAGCACCCCATCAGTTCCGTTATTTCCTCGACCTGCCGCGAGCGAGGCCACCATGGTCCCGTGACGTCGCTCGCTACCCACGGGAGTTTGCCCGTTGAAACTGCCAAGACCGGAGAAGTCTGCTCCGCCGACTACGGCACCGAGCAAATCGGGATGACTACCGTCAATGCCCGTATCGATAATGGCGATACGGACCCCAGCACCTTTGGTTACGCTCCAGGCAGCTTCAATTCCGTAATCCTGGAGCCAATACTCCCGCTCGCGAACCTGGTCGGCATGGGCAGGGCTTGTCGACGTCACCGCGGCAGGTATGCCCAGGAGGGCGCCGATGAAAATCAGCGCGGGAGCGACTCTTAGCACCAACACTTTTCCGTGCTCCAGGTGGTGTCTTCCAGAGCCCAATCCCCCACGGGGTTGACTCCCGGTCCCACGGAGAGTGAGTGTGCCATCAAGGAATGTAAGCATTTCACCCGAGTGGGCATGCCACCGGCAGATATCCCCGCAATTTCATCGACAACACCCAATGATTCTCGGGTCTGCAAAAAAGATTCATGAGCGCTGGAATACAAGGCTTGAGCGTCGGGTTCCTCGGCGAGGCGCTGCTGATACTGCGCCATTTTGCCCTCGGCTTCGAGCCGAGAGGCAGCTTGGGTAGCGGCAAGCTGGGTGAGGTAATAGACCGTAGGAAAGGGAGTTCCATCCTCTAATCGCGGCTTGGTCATCACGACCACCGGATTTCCACACACGCACCGGGCAGAGATAGCCACGATGTCTCTGGCGGGCCTGCCCAACTGCTCACTGACTACGGCAATGTCTGCGGGGCTCGGAGCATCGTGGACTACCGTCACGGAGCACCACCGGGATCTGGCGAAGGGATGAGCTGCGGCTCGGCTGGCTCGATACTTTCCTGGCTCCGCGAGGTAGTCGCAGCGACCAAGTACGAGGCCAGCAGAGATTGGCGCCAATCCGTGGAGGACGCCACGAGTTCTTGGGAAATCTCACGCTGGTCTTCGGTGTCATCGATGCCCACGTCATCAATCACCAAGTAGGTAATGTCGCCGGGATAGACAAACATCAGGCGCTCTCTGGCCTGGGTTTCGACATACGCGGGGTCTTTCCACCGCTCGCGCTGTTCCTCTAAATCAAAGACTTCTTGGTTGCTGCTCGCCAGTGTTTCTTCCAATTGGGCTATTTCTTGTTGCTGCTCGGCCAACACGCGCAAAGTCGGTGAGAGCATCACCACACCTGTCACCAGAAGAATCAACACCGTCACAGCAAAGCCCGAGGCCTGCAACGACAGAAGCACTGAGGCGGCAGATGCCACGCCAGGGCGTTTTTTTCGTTGTGCTACTCGGGCCACACCGTCAGTGTAGAACTTAGAGCCTTGGTGACTCGCTGGGCTCGCAGGACTTAGGCAAAGCGAGGATACGCACCGCGACCCGCGTAGCGGGCTGCGGTGTCTAATTCCTCTTCAATGCGCAAGAGCTGGTTGTATTTCGCGACCCGCTCGCTTCGCGCTGGTGCACCGGTCTTGATCTGTCCACAGTTCGTGGCCACAGCCAAATCCGCAATCGTGGTGTCTTCGGTTTCTCCGGAGCGGTGACTCATGACCGCGGTGTAGCCGTTGGTGTGAGCCAAAGCCACGGCATCCAGTGTTTCGGACAGGGTGCCAATTTGGTTGACTTTCACCAGAATCGAATTAGCGGTACCGGCCTTGATTCCGCGGGCAAGACGCTCGGGATTGGTGACGAACAAGTCATCACCGACCAATTGGACCTGAGAACCAATGGCTTCGGTCAAGGAAGCCCAGCCTTCCCAGTCATCTTCATCCAGAGCGTCCTCAATCGTGACCAGTGGGTAATTGGCTACCAATTCCGCATAGTAGTTCGCCATGAAGGCAGCGTCGCGGCTAGCCCCCTCGAAGGTGTAACTACCCTTGTCGAACATTTCGGTGGCGGCCACATCCAGACCCAGTGCCACCTGTGCACCGGGCTCATAGCCTGCCGTGGTGATGGCTGTCATCAAGAAATCCAACGCGGCGCGGTTACTAGCGAGTTCGGGGGCAAATCCACCCTCATCACCCAGACCGGTTTGCATGCCAGCCTTCTTCAGCTCGCTTTTGAGTGCGTGGTAAATCTCGGTCCCCATTCGCAGGGCCTCGCGGAAACTCTCGGCACCAATGGGGACGATCATGAATTCTTGGATATCGACACCGGTATCAGCGTGCGCGCCACCATTGATGACGTTCATCATCGGAACCGGCAGGACGTGAGCATTGGCCCCACCGACATAGGAATACAGGGACAAATCAGCGGACTCGGCAGCGGCCTTAGCCACGGCGAGAGAGACACCCAAAATGGCATTGGCGCCCAATTTTTCCTTGTTGGCACTGCCATCCAGGTCAATCATCAATTGGTCAATAGCGCGCTGTTCGGTGGCGTCCATACCTTCCAGGGCTGGACCGAGAACATCCACCACGGAGGACAGTGCTTTCTGGACCCCTTTGCCCAGATAGCGCTGAGGGTCACCATCGCGAAGTTCAAACGCCTCAAAAGCTCCGGTGGATGCACCGGAGGGAACTGCTGCCCGAGAGACGACACCGTCTTCCAGCAGGACCTCCACCTCGAGGGTGGGGTTTCCCCGAGAGTCCAAGATTTCGCGGGCGGTGAGTGCTTCAATGGCGGGCATGAGGGTTCCTCTGTAGACGGGATAAGCGACGCTGGTGGCGTCGCTCTAAATCTTAGTAACGCACAGATGAGCTGCGTGACTACGCGCCGAGCTCACGCCAGGAAAGTGCTTCCGCATCGCTGGTTGCCTCGCTCACCTGAGCCACGCGCGTGAACCCATCACCTGCAAGTCGTTCATACAGCGCCCGGCGATTTTTGCTTGCCTCGACCAGGCGCACGGTGTGCCCGGTGGAGACCAACTGCATTTTGATTTTGACCACGTGCTCGAGCTCGGCCTGTGCGTCATAGACCAACGCCACGCGATCAAGATTGCTTCCTTCGGGTGCGTCGACTACTTCCACCAGGCGCTCAAAACCCAGGGAGAAGCCCACTGCAGGAACCTCGGTGCCCAAGAAACGCCCGATCATGCCGTCGTAACGACCACCACCGCCGAGTGAAATCCCCAAATCAGGATGGGACACTTCCATGATCGACGCGGTGTAATAACCCATTCCCCGCACCAGGGTGGGGTCAAAGACAAACTCACCAGCGCCTCGAATGGATTCCACGACGGTGACCCACGAGCACAGCTCCTGCGCAGCAGCGGTGGCACTTTCGCCTGAGCCCATCACCGCGGCGATGTCTTCGGGGTTAAATCCTGGGGTTGCACCGGAGAGCACAGGGCGCAAGACCTCAGTGGAAAAACCAGCAGGCAGCGCCTGCTCCAGTTCGGCAAGAACAGCGTCTGCACCTATTTTGTCGAGCTTGTCCAAGATGATTAACGCGGTGGTGTGATCAGCGGGTGCGATACCAGCGGCCCGAAGAAGCTCTAGTAATAGACGACGATCATTTACTCGAAAGCTCCAGCCCTCCAGCCCCAAGCGATCCAGCACATCCGCGGTGGCCAGCATGATTTCTACCTCAGCACTGGTCTCGCCCTGGCCGAGAATATCGATATCGCACTGCACGAACTGGCGATAGCGGCCTTTCTGGGGTCGCTCTGCCCGCCATACCGGTCCCACATGCAGGGATCGAAACACAGGAGGCAGTGCGCCGTGATGCGAGGCATAGAACCGGGCAAGGGGAACAGTGAGGTCAAAACGAAGACCCAAATCACTCAGGTCTTCTGAGGAGTTCGTCGCGGCAATGTCTTCGCTGCTCAGCCCACGCTTGAGTACCTGGAAACTCAGTTTTTCGTTATCCCCGCCCAATCCCGAGTGCAAGCGCTCACGGTCTTCCAGCGCCGGGGTTTCAATGGAATCAAATCCGTGCCGGTGATAGGTCTGGGTAATCACCTCGAGAATCGCGTCACGTCGTTGCTTATCCCGGGGAAGAAAGTCGCGCATTCCCCGTGCCGAAGTGACCGCCATACAGCGATTCTTTCACTAACTCGTGCTCAAGCCCCGTTTTTCCGCTGCGAGGTGCGCTCGTGTTCTTCCACCAGAGCTTCAAAAGCCCGTGTTCTCGCCCTCAAAGCCTTCTCGGCATCCAGGCCCTGTGCTCGAGCCTGAGCCACCAGGGCAAACAGCAGCTCACCCAATTCCTCTTCCCCAGAAAATTCGGGAAGCTCACCAGGGTGTGTCAAGACCACTACCTCCCTGGTTCGTTTATGAACACTCGCTGCCCTGGCTAGTGCGGAGAGTTTTTCCGGAATGCCATCCAGCACGCTGGTGCGCTGGGCTTTTTCGGTGGCCTTGATTTCTTCCCACTTGGCCGTGACTTCCGCCACGGTGGTAGCGTCGCCTTGGGCAAAAACGTGGGGGTGACGGGTGCGCATTTTGTCATCCACGGCCTTGGCCACATCATCAATGTCAAAAGGCTCACTCTCGCTGGCCGCCGCAATATCTGCGTGGAAGAGAAGTTGGTAGAGCACATCCCCCAGCTCCTCTTTCACATCTGCCGCGGAGCCCCTCTCCAGGGCTTCGATCAGTTCGAAGACCTCTTCTAACAAGTAACCCACCAGACTTTCGTGGGTTTGTTCCCTATCCCAGGGGCAGCCCTCCTCGGAGCGCAACGTCGCCATGGTGGAAATCAAGGAATCGAGTCCGGGGTGTGATGACATAGCTCTAGTCTGCCGGGTTAACCTCCACCGGCGGCGGATAGAGGGCATCGAGCACCCCTTCCACAAACGTCACCATTGCCACATCGGTGTAGTCCTCGGGCACGGGAATCAAGGCCACCCGGGCGGGAGCCATATAGGTCGCCCGCGGATACACCCTGGTGAGGCGAACCTGCAGGGAATCGGGCAAAGGCGGCCCCACCACGCGCAATTTGTTCCCCATCACGATCACATCGCTAAGCCCTCGGGTCATTGCTGTGCGACGAAGCCTGGTGACCAAGACCAACGTGGTCACTGCCCCCGGAAGTTCGCCATAGCGATCACGCATTTCCTCCACCACATCATCAATGGCGCCCTCAGGGCTCGAGGGTGCCACCGCACCGGAGAGTTTTTGATACATCTCCAAGCGCAAGCGTTCACTATCGATGTAATCCAGAGGAATACGCGCATCAACGGGGAGTTCTAAGCGAAGTTCGCTCTGCCCAGGGGCGACATCATCCCGGAAAGTGGCGATCGCTTCACCGACCATACGCAAATACAGGTCGAAGCCCACCCCTTGAATGTGGCCGGCCTGTTCAGCACCGAGGAGGTTTCCTGCCCCTCGCATTTCTAAGTCCTTCAACGCAATCCGGGTTCCCCCACCAAGATCGGTGGTGGCTGCCAACGTGGCCAGCCGGTCGTGGGCATTTTCGCCCATCGGCAGATCTTGGTCATAGAGCAAGTAGGCGTATCCGCGTTCGCGACCTCGCCCCACGCGTCCGCGTAATTGGTGGAGCTGGGAGAGGCCATACTTCTCCGCGCGGTCAATAATCAACGTATTGGCATTGGTCACATCCAAGCCCGTTTCGATAATCGTGGTCGAGACCAGCACGTCGAAGCGTCGCTCCCAGAAATCCACCATGGTGGCTTCAAGTTCCGACTCGGGCATTTGTCCATGCGCAATCGCGACGCGCGCTTCGGGCACTAGTTCTGCCACCCGGGCTGCCACCTTGTTAATGCTGGAAACGCGATTATGAACAAAGAACACTTGGCCCTCGCGCAGAAGCTCCCGCCTAATCGCTGCCACCACTTGAGCCTCGTGATACGGGCCCACAAAGGTCAAAATGGGATGACGCTGCTCGGGCGGGGTGGCCAGCGTGGACATCTCTCGAATCCCGGTGACCGCCATCTCCAGGGTCCGAGGGATTGGTGTCGCGCTCATAGCGAGGACATCCACATTGGTCTTGAGTGCTTTGAGCGAGTCTTTGTGTTCCACTCCAAATCGTTGCTCTTCATCGATGATGATCAAGCCCAAGTCTTTGAAGGCCACCGACTTCGATAACAACCGATGCGTGCCAATAACGACATCCACACTGCCCTCGGCGAGGCCAGCAATGACTGCTTTAGCCTCACCCTCGCTCTGGAACCGAGACAGCGCTCGCACCACCACGGGAAAGGGCGCATAGCGCTCTTGGAAGGTTTCCATGTGTTGCTTGACCAACAAGGTCGTGGGCGCAATCAGGGCTACCTGCTTGCCATCTTGAACGGCTTTGAACGCAGCTCGAACAGCCACCTCCGTTTTACCAAACCCCACGTCCCCGGCAATGAGGCGATCCATCGGTATCGGCCGCTCCATATCGGCTTTCACCTCATCAATGGTGGTGAGTTGATCCGGAGTTTCGACAAACGGGAACGCTTCTTCCAGCTCGCGCTGCCAGGGAGTGTCAGGGGAAAAGGCAAAACCCGGTGCCGACATCCGCGCGGAATAGAGCTTCACTAAATCGACGGCTAATTCACGAACCGCCTTGCGGGCCTTGCCCTTGGTGGCAGCCCAGTCAGACCCGCCCATTTTCGACAGGGTGGGCTGATCGCTGCCCACGTAGTGACTGAGCAAATGAAGCTGATCCGTGGGCACCGAGAGTCGATCGGGTGGGCCGCCTCGTTTACTGGGCGCATAGTCCATCACCACAAACTCACGAAGACTCTTGATCGCATCACGACCCCCCGTGGACACTTCCCGGGACACTAACTCCACAAACTTGCCCACACCGTGGGTGTCGTGCACGACATAGTCCCCAGCACTCAATTGCAGAGGATCCACCACCCGGGTGCGCTTGGTAGCCAAGGTTCGATTACTCCGGGGCGAAGCACTCACCGCTTTACCAAAGAGTTCTTTTTCGCTCACCACCACGAGACCGGCACCTGGCAGCCACAAGCCCTCGGCGAGCGCGCCCTGAACAATCAATACCACGCCCGGCGTCATCGACGGATTCGGCGAATCATCGCTGCGGTGAGGAATATCGCGCTCCCCCAACAGATCTCCAGTGCGCTCGATCAGGCCATGCCCCGCCATCACGCACACCACGCGATCACCTGCCCTGGCCCGCTGGGCCACAAAATCCCAGATTTCTTCAGACCCCGGAGTGCCTATGGGAAGAGCCGCCGCCTCCACGCGCACGGAAGCCACATCCCCGGTGTCCAGGGAGTCCAACGAAATCCAGGGCCTTGGCGAAACACTGGCTAATACCTCGTCGCGGGAAAGGAAATCCCCCGAAGCAAGATCCACCGGTGCGTTCGTGCCGGTGAGTGCGGCTGCCTCCCAGGCTGCCTGGAGAAACTCTCGATTGGTGTGGTGCAAGATCTCGGCACGTGCCGCAACTTTTTGAGAAGAGACTTCGATAAAGACAGCGTCCTCGGGAGCCAGACTCGCGGGAGCGACAAGAGTGCCCACCAGCAAGGGTTGCAGCGATTCCATCCCTTCACTAGGAATTCCCTCTGCGATTTTTTCTAAGAGGGTCCCCAATCCGGGATATTCCCCCGCCAATTCACGCGCCTTGGCTTTCACCGTGTCAGTAATCAGCATTTCTCGGGCGGGCTCAAGCGAGAGCGAGCTCACGTGATCGGGAAGTGAGCGCTGATCCGAGACCGTGAAATACGTCATGTTCTCGATGGTGTCGCCAAAGAAATCAAGCCGGAGCGGATGGTCTGACAAGGGTGGAAACACATCCAGGATTCCCCCACGAAGCGCAAACTCACCGCGACGAGTCACTAAATCCACGCGCTGATAGGCAGCCTCCAGCAGATAGGACACCCATTCGCCCAGAGAGTGCTCACTGCTGCCCTCGAGGGCTATCCACGGCGTGAAACGAGCAATCTCGGGGTTAATGCGTTGCACCAGAGCCCGGATGGAGGCCACCACAATCAACGAATTGCGCCGGGGATTGCGCCCCGCCTGCCACAGCGCTCGCAGAGCACTCCGCCTGCGGGCGGTGGTTTCCGGGTGGGGACTGAGGCGTTCATGCGGCAATGTTTCCCAGGCGGGAAAATCAAGCACCTCAGTGCCCTCCTCCACCAAGCTTCGCAACTGGTCTCGCAGAGAGTCAGACTCACGCCCCGTCGCACAGACCACCACGGTGACCGAGCCGGCCCCGCGTTGTGCGGCAGAGCTGGCCACCACGGGTGCATAAGCACCCGCGGGCACCACTAATTGGCCTCCCTCACTGGTGGCATCGAGGGCCTGGGCAACAGCGTCATCCTCGGTTAGCCACGAGGGAATAAAGCGAAGACTCACTTGAGGAAGTCTAGGTTGCCTGGGTCTTGCCAGTCTGAGGGTGAATCAGTCCTTGAGCAGTTTCTAAACCCTGGACCGCGATCGCTTCAATGGCGTGGCAGCACAGCGAAATCACGTCGGGCAACAGAGCTTCTTCGTCTGGGCTGAATCGACCTAGGACATAATCCGCGGCACTGCGACGAGGTTCAGGCCTACCAATCCCCACCCGCACCCGAAAAAAATCACTCGTTCCCAGCACCTGGGAAATATCGCGAAGCCCATTGTGTCCGGCATGGCCCCCGCCAAATTTCAACCGGACTACTCCGGGCGCTAAATCGAGTTCGTCATGGACCACGATGAGGTTGCTCGCAGGAATCTTGTTAAACGCCATCATGGCGCCCACCGGGCGACCGGATCGGTTCATAAAACTGCTCAGGGTGGCCAGGCGAAGACTCACCCCCGAAGGGTGTGTTATCGATGCCTGGACACCATGGGTCTTGAATTTCGAGAATCCCACACCCGCACTGTGAGCGCAGCCGGCAATAACCCGGTGGCCTACGTTGTGTCGCGTGCACTCGTATTGGCTACCAGGATTTCCCAGCCCCACAATGAGCCACTGGGAGGTTGCGCTTTCGCGCTGGGAGCCAAATCGCCCAAACAGGACTATTCGCCACCAGCGTCATCGCCACCGGAACCCGAGGAATCATCGCTGGACTCAGCAGAAGCAGCGGCGTCGCCCTCTTCGCTGGCCGCAGGAGCAGCCTCTTCAGCCTTGGGTGGCTGCTGAACAGTCAGGATCAACATCTCAGCAACGCTGACCAATGTGGAGCCATCGGGAAGAGCGATGTCGCTGGCGCGAACTTGAGTTCCTTCAGCGAAGCCATCGACATTGACTGTGACCGATTCAGGAATGTGGGTAGCTTCTGCTTCCACGCTGATCGTGTTGTGCTCGAGCTGGACCATGGTGCCTGAGACCGGGTCACCTTCAATGTGCACAGCGATGTCCACGGTAACTTTCTCACCCTTGCGCACGATGACCAGGTCAACGTGTTCGATGATCTGGCGAACTGGATCGCGCTGAATGTCTTTGATCAGCACCAGCTGCTGCGAGTCGGTCATCTTCAAATCGATCAACGCGTTTGCCCGACGGGCAATCAGTGTCGTTTCGTGGGCGGGGATTGCCACGTGAAGTGGTTCTGCGCCGTGGCCATAAACCACAGCGGGAATTTTCCCTGCAGCGCGGAGTTTGCGCGCTGCGCCTTTGCCAAACGAGGTGCGGATATCCGCGTCTACGTGATTCTCAGCCATGATAAATACTGCTCCCTTTGAGGTTTAAGATTCCTGCCACTGCAACGCCCTAGCGTGAGGAGAGACCTTGGGAGCCCGCTCCACCGCGTCGATTACGAAGTGATGTATTGACAACACTTCCTCGCCGAAGTACCTCGCAATGCTAACGCAGACTAGGGCCCTTCGTCTATCTGCCCTCGGGATTGGTAAGCCTGGACTCGCGCAAAGACCATCACACCGAGTGCAAGGCACAGCGCTCCCACCACCAGAGATTGCCACGGCAGCGCCGCGACCAACGCCAGACACAACACCAATCCTGTCCAAGCGACCAGGCGCGGTGCCAAGCGCTCATGCGTGGGTTGGGCCAGGGCACAAAGGTGTGCGATGGCGTAATAGCTCAACACAGCACTCGAGGACAACGCCACTAGCCACAGGGGATCCACCAGGAGCGCCAGCGTCATGGCAGCAAGAGCCATGGTGATTTCCGCTCGGGCAGGCGATGACGTGCGCGCCCACACAAGGCCCAGAAAGGAAGGCAGATCGCCTTCCTGGGCCATGGCCATGGACGTTCGTGATAATCCGGCAAGAATCGCAGCCAGCGAACCCAGGCTTGCCAAAGACGCCACGGCAACGACCATGAGCCGCCAGGAATCCGGTGCCATGTCCGCCACCGGTGTTGCACTAGCGGCGAGGCCTTCGACCCCCACACTGCCCAGCAACGTCAACGCGAGCAACGCATAGAGAACTAACACAGCCCCCAGAGTCCCCACGATCACCCGAGGTAAGACCACGCGGGAGTTTTTCACCTCTTCTCCCAGAGTGGCCATGCGGGCATAACCGGCAAAAGCAAAAAATATTAATCCTGCCGCCTGGGCCACACCATAGACACTGACCTCGGAGGGCACTCCAAGCTCTGGCATCCTCCAGGGGGATTGCACCATGAGTGCCACCAGGACCACGACAACAATGGACACCAGGCCAATACTGATTCGAGCAGTAGTGCGAAGCCCGGTCAGGTTTGCGGCAGCAAAAACGGCAATCAGCAAAGCTGCGAGAAGACGGGTGTGATCCGGCGCCAGATACTGCGCAGCGATGAGAGCGATGGCTGCCGCCGACGCAGTTTTCCCGAGCATAAACATCCATCCCGCAAGAAACCCTGCGCGAGGCGAGACATATCGGCGGGCATAGTGATAGACACCACCAGAAACGGGATGTTGCAGGGCCAGCTGAGCTATCGTGATGGCGTTGAGCAACGCTACGACACCCGCAAGGGCGAGCGATATGAGGAGAAAGCGCCCGGCAAGGCTCGCAGCAGGAGACCAGACATAAAACGCACCGGCACCCACCATCGACGCCGCACCGATACCCGCACTACCCCACGGCCCCAGCGTTCGTCTTAACTTCGCCACGGCGTCACTATAGCCAGCGTGAAAGACTGGTGGGTGACTATGAGTATCGACAACGAGAATTTTGACGACGCCGACGATCGTCCGCTGCACTCCCCTGCTCGAGTGCTCGGAATGCGCATTGTGGTGAGCCTGGCGATTGCGGGCTTGGTACTACCGGGAATCCTGATCACCTGGAGTACCCAAGCCAGAACTGCGGCCTATGCGTGTGAGATTGCGGTGGCCTACTACGCGCCCGGGGCCAGTGCTGCTCATGCCCGTTTCCAGGTCATGGACCCCCGACTCGTGGGCTGGAATTGTTATGCCGAAGGATTTAACAGCGACGAAACGTTTGTCGCGCACCTTGGAGTTATTCCGGGAGCACCACGTCTGGTACCGGTGAGCGGAAGTTAGGCTGCTCCATCAAACATGGAGGTAACAGAACCATCTTCAAAAACTTCCCGAATAGCGCGAGCTAACAACGGAGCAATGGGGAGCACCGTGAGGCGTTCCCATCGCTTGTCCTGGGCCAAAGGCAAGGTGTCGGTCACAACGACCTGATCAATCCAGTCGGATTGCAGCACCTCGGTCGCCGGGTCAGAGAACACGGCGTGGGTGGCCGCCACGACAACGGAAGTGGCGCCGCTGTCTTTGAGAGCTTGGGCGCCCTTGGCGATCGTGCGACCGGTGTCGATCATGTCATCGACGAGCAAACACACCCGACCCTCTACCTCACCGACAATTTCGTGGACGGAGACTTCGTTGGGAACACGGGGGTCGCGACGCTTGTGAATAATCGCCAGAGGTGCACCTAATTTGTCACTCCAAATATCGGCCACTCGCACCCGACCCATATCGGGACTGACCACGGTAAGGGTGGCGGGATCGAGCTGCTTCTTGAAGTGCTCGAGCAAGACGGGCATGGCAAAAAGGTGATCCACCGGGCCATCGAAAAAACCTTGAATTTGAGCGGCGTGCAAATCAACGCTCATGATGCGATCAGCCCCCGCTGCTTTGAACATATCTGCCACCAATCGAGCAGAAATAGGTTCGCGGCCGCGGCCCTTTTTATCTTGGCGCGCGTAAGGATAAAACGGAGCCACCACGGTGATGCGCTTGGCACTGGCGCGCTTCAGAGCGTCGACCATAATCAGCTGTTCCATCAACCATTCATTGATGGGCTGGGTGTGAGCCTGGATGACGAAGGCATCACAGCCTCGAACGCTGTCCCCGTATCGGGCATAAATTTCGCCGTTAGAAAAAGTGCGAGCCTCCGTGGGAACCAGGGTGGTGCCCAGTTCTGTGGCAACCTGCTCCGCCAGTTCGGGATGAGCGCGACCGCTCACCAGGACAAGATTCTTTGTTGACGTGGTGGAGATCATGCTCACGGGATTATCGCCTTATCGCTGAGTGGTGGGCGGGAGATAGTTCATTGTTTATTTTTACCGCTCTGTGCCTTCGAAGCGGCGGTGGCAGACGGCGAGCCTTCTCGGTTGGCTTCAACCCAACCTTCTAGGTTGCGCTGAGAACTCACACTCATGGCTAACGCGCCGGGGGGAACGGCACGGCGCACGACGGCGCCGGCGGCGCTGTAGGAACCATCTCCCAATTCCACGGGTGCGACAAACACAGTGTGGGAACCCGTGCGCACGTGAGCACCAATCGTGGTGCGGTTCTTGTTCACCCCGTCGTAATTGGCGGTAATCGCACCGGCACCAATGTTGGTGCCTTCGCCGATATCGGCATCGCCGATGTAGCTCAAGTGAGGAACCTTGGCGCCTCGGTGCAACGTGGAATTCTTGATCTCGACGAAAGCACCCACCTTGGCTTCGGGGCCAAGGTGCGCACCAGGGCGCAGGAAGCTAAAAGGACCCACGGTGGCGTCCTGGTCGATATGAGCTCCCTCGGCGTGGGTGCGCACGACGCGGGCTCGAGGACCCACCACCGTGTCTCGCAGGGTGCTATCCGGTCCAATCGTGGCTCCCGCACCCACCTGGGTGAAGCCCAAAAGTTGCACACCAGGAAGAATTTCCACATCTTCGGCCAACTCCACACCCACATCAATCCAGGTGCTCGAAGGATCAACGATGCTGACTCCCGCTAATTGCCACCCGCGAATAATCATTGCGTTGAGGTGGGCGTGGACCTCGGCGAGCTGAACTCTGTTGTTAATGCCCTGAAGCAACCAATCATCTTCCACCCGGATGGCATGCACCTTCACGTCCTGGGAGCGAAGCGTCTCCATTACATCGGTGAGGTATTTTTCCCCCTGGGCATTCTTGGTCCCCACGGCGGCCAAGGCCGTGGTGAGAGCACCACGGTCAAACACATAGGTTCCCGCATTGACTTCTCGCAGCGCGACTTCGGCCTCGGTGGCATCGCTGTGTTCGACAATGCGAAGGACGTCACCGTGATCATCACGAATCACACGACCGTACCCGGTGGGGTCGTCCGGCACGGTTGAGAGCAGGGTTGCTCCGACTCCCTGCGTGCGGTGATGATCGAGCACCGCCCGCAGTGTGTCGGAATCCAAGAGCGGAACATCGCCGGAGACCACGAGGACGTCTCCAGCAAACGACGAGGGCAATGCGGCAAGCGCCACTTCCACGGCACGTCCCGTTCCCGGCACATCATCTTGATCAACCAAGAGAGCATCGGGAGCGAACTGGTCCACCACGGCCGCGACAGCATCGCGTTCATGACGCAACACCACCGCAATGTGATCGGGCTCTAACGCGCTAGCGGTGGAGAGCACATGGCCAATTAGGGGAAGCCCGGCCACCTCATGTAACACCTTGGGGGTGGCAGATTTCATTCGGGTACCGGCCCCGGCCGCAAGGACCACCACTGCGAGCGCCTGTTTGGTCATACCCACCATTTAAGCCCATCTGGTCACGATCGTGGTGACTCACGGACATGCTCTCCGTGGCTCCGCCCCCAGGATTCGAACCTAGACCTAACAGCTCCAAAGGCTGTCGTGCTGCCGTTACACCAAGGCGGAATGACCCAAAGGCCTCCCCTATTGTGCCAGAGGTCGGATAATGGTGTGATGACTACGCCCGGTGATGATGTGGATCGCATTGTTTCTGCGTGGCGCAGGGAGCGACCAGATCTGGATGTTTCCCCGCTAGAAGTGCTATCTCGGGTGACGCGCATTGCCAAAAGAGTCGATCGGTTTCGCAAAGAAGCCTTCAAAACTTCCCAGCTCGAATCCTGGGAATTTGACGTGTTGGCTGCCCTGCGCCGCGCGGGAGCTCCCTATCAGCAAAGCCCCGGTGCACTGATAGCCCAGACGCTGGTCAGCTCCGGCGCCATGACCCACCGTCTCACCAAGCTAGAAAAACGGGGTTTCGTCACTCGATCCTCCGACCCGGATGATGGCCGGGGTGTTGTGGTGAAACTCACCAGGGAGGGTCTTATCGCGGTGGACACAGCCTTTGCCACGCTGGTCCAGGCCGAACAAGAACTACTCGGTGCACTGGACAAAAATGATCAAGCTCTTGTGGCCAACGCTCTTCGAGCCTTGAGCCTGGACGTAGAAAATCGATAGCGCCCCACCCAAGGCATGGAATACTCGAGAGTGACCGATGGCCCGTGTGCCAGCCCTTTGATGGCACAGGAGATTGTGTGACCAAGCCCACTGCGCCAGCGCATCGACTTCGCCTTGTGGTGGGGTTCTGCGCCCTCGCCATTGTTCTTCTTGACCAGGCGACCAAATGGTGGGCGGAAACGACTCTGGTTCTTCGCGAATACCACCCACTGCTCGGTGATCTCCTCGGCTGGCGCTTGGTGTACAACCCGGGTGCCGCTTTTGGTCTGGCCGCGGATTACACCTGGGTGCTCACTATTTTTGCGGGAGTAGCGGTCGTCGGTTTAGTTATTTTCGCCCTCCGCAACACCAGTGTTGCTTGGGGCATAGGCATTGCCTCCTTGCTCGGCGGGGCTATCAGCCATCTAGGGGACCGGTTATTCCGCGAGCCCGGTTTCGCCGTGGGACACATTGTGGACTTCATCGACTACTCAGGAATTTTTGTCGGGAACGTGGCCGATATATTCCTCGTCCTGGGTGCTATCTATCTGGTGGCGTTGAGTATCTTCCAGAAGGATTCGGAGCTTACGGGACCAGATGAGCCCCAGGAGCCGGCGAAGTAGTAGCCAAAGCACGGTGCCCAGCATCACTCAGGCTTGATGCCAGATGGCTTTGGTGCTTCGCATCGCGGGCAAGAAACACCAGGGTGGGGCCCGAGCCAGAGACCATGCCAGCGAGGGCACCAAGCTGTTCGCCTAGATCCAGAGTGGCCGCCAACTCAGGGTGCATAGCCAGTGCCGCGGCGGCTAAATCATTCACCAACAGCGGCGCCAGGGCGTGAGGGTCTCCGGAGGCAAGCGCATCTCGCAATGCCTGCGACACCTCTGGCAGTCGCTCAACGTCCACTCCCGCTCGCAGATCATCCAGGGTGGAATACACCTGGGGCGTGGAGAGATGAACCGGTGTGGTCACGATGACCCAGTGAAAAGTTTCGGAAGGAACACTCTCGAGCACATCCCCCCTGTTGCGGCCCACGGCCGAAGAACCCAGGAGAGCAAACGGAACATCGGCGCCCAAGCTAGCGGCAAGATCGTGAAGCTCGCCGGGCGTGCACCGGGTGTCCCAGAGTTCATTGAGCGCAACCAGCGTGGCCGCAGCATCAGCGGAACCCCCGCCCATGCCGCCCCCGACAGGGACTTGTTTATCGATCGCCACGTGGGCGCCACCGACATATCCGCGCAGCTGTGCCAACGCAGTAGCGCCTCGCACCGCAAGGTTGTCGCCGCCTAGCGGAATCTCACCTAATTCCACACTGCCGCTCACACTCACGGTGAGCTCTTCAGCTGGCGTGACCGTAATGGTTTCCCACAGATCCACTGCATGAAAACAGGTGACGAGCACGTGATATCCATCGGCGCCAGGTGGGCCAACCCTCAAGACCAGGTTAATTTTGCCCGGTGCCCTCACACTGACCGAGTCGCCCATGGAAACAGCGTAGCGAGGGTGAGGCGGAGTTTCCCTACCGGGCATAGCTGGGAACAATTTCGGGGACAATCGAGCGATAGACCATCAGGCCCACAATTTCGAGACTCAACTGAGTAATCACAACCAGGGGAACGAGCCCCCAGATATCAGGATCAAGAGCTAAGGCGATGGGCAGCATGATGACGCCGCCGCGCCCAGCCCCCACGATCATGATGGCTCTTTTTTCCGGTGGATTAAGACCGGCCAAAATGCCGGCCAGAAGTCCCAGGGGCGCCAAGAGCACCAGGAAGGCGAAGAACAACGGGATGACGCGATAGAGCAGCTCTAGTTCGCTCAGGTGATCGGGGACCCGCATCCACAAGACCGCAGCGACGGCGAGGGCAATCACGGGCACAGTAGCTCGCGTGAGACCAATCCTCATCCGTGACAACGCCGCAGAAGCACGGGCACCACCCTGGAGTGCCACCGCAAGAATGGCCGGGCCCACAATGACCGTGGCAATAACGACGAAGGTGGAGGGCAGATCGGAAAACGACAACACTCCACCGCTGAGCCACACGGCATAGAGCGGAACGACCACCAGTTGGCCTGCCAAGAGCAGTGGTTTAGCACCCAACACACTCTCCACATCACCGCCGGCTTGGGTCACCGTGGTCAGCGATAATGCGACACCGGGGGCTAGCAACACCAGCAATAACCCCACCTGGAGAGCGGGCACCTGCCACAACACTCGAGAGAGCACAAAAGCAATCAGGGGGACCACCAGCAGATTCAGAGCAAATAAGGCAGCAAGAACCTTGGGTTTCGCAATGGCTCGACCCATGGACAGCAGTGGCAAGCCCGAGACCACCAAGAAGACCATCACACCTAAGAACACCCAAGTGGCGCTAGAGAGAATGTCTGAGTCCCAGGGCAGATAGACACCTAAGAGAAAACCCAGGCCAACACCGGGCAAAATCCAGGCGGTCGAGAGTGTTCTAGTCCTCGTCATTGCGCCTGGACAACCTGTGCCAGGGCCACGAACTCATCGAGACTCCACTGCTCGCCGCGAGCTTGCGGATTCAAGCCAGCCTGGGTAATCACGTCACTGACTCGATCCGCACCGAGATATCCCGAGAGCGCCCCGCGCACCATTTTGCGCCTGGTGGCAAAGGCATGGTCCACCAGGTCCCAGACAATGCCTCGAAGGGTGTCATCCCCGGGTGTTTCGCGAGCACGCATTCCCACCAGAAGGGAATCAACATTGGGGATCGGCCAAAAAACCTGACGAGACACGGAGCCTGCGATGCTCCAGTGACCAAACCAGGCAGCTTTGACACTCGGCCCGCCATAGGACTTTGTTCCCGGTGATGCCGCCAAGCGCTCGGCCACTTCCGCCTGCACCATCACCATGACCCGCTGAATTCCTGGTAGCAAGCGCAGCAAATGCAAGACGATGGGGACCGAGGTGTTGTAGGGAAGATTGGCCACCAGGACCGAAATATCCCCAGGCAGATCGGTAATGCTCAGGGCATCCCCCCTCACCACATCTAAGCGAGCCTGGGGCACATGGTCTAAGACAGTCTGGGATAACCGGGCCGCTAAGCGAGGATCGATTTCCACCGCGGTCACGTGGGCACCTGTTTCGACTAACCCCAGGCTTAGCGAACCCAAGCCCGGCCCCACTTCCAACACGTGCTCCGATGAGCTCACGCCCGCCAGGGCGACAATGCGACGAATCGTATTGGCATCGTGGACAAAGTTCTGGCCAAGCTTCTTCGTTGGCACCACACCCAGCTCGCTGGCGAGGGCGCGAATTTCCGTGGCGCCTAGCAGCCCGCCTTTGTCGCTAGCCAAGAAAGGGCTCCAAGTCATCCAGCGGATGGTAATCCCAACGCCCATACACGTCGTGGGTGTTACTGGTCAGTTGAGCTGCCAGCAGGGACACATCCATCTCCAAAGTGTGAGCCATTGACACCACGGTGTAGGGAACCATGTAGGGGCTATTGGGTTTGCCGCGATGAGGGTCTGGTGTCAAGAAAGGCGTATCGGTCTCCACCAAAATGTGGGACTTAGGCATCACTGCCAAAGCCTCGCGCAGTCCCTGCGAATTTTTGAAGGTGACGGTGCCCGAAAACGAGGCATACCAGCCGTGCTCGCTCAAGGTCTGCGCCAAAGCAGCATCGCCACTAAAGCAGTGAAACACGGTCTTCTCTGGTGCGCCCACGTCGAGAAGAACCTCCACGACGGCCTCGTGGGCATCGCGATCGTGGATTTGCAGGGCCAGGTCATGTTTCTTAGCCAGAGCAATATGGTCCCGAAACGCTTGTTTTTGAAGTTCTTGAAGACCGGGCTCGGTTCTAAAGAAATCCAACCCCGTCTCCCCCACCGCGACCACGCGGGGATGGGCCGCGAGAGAGTCTAAAACCTCCATGGCGTGCTCTAGTTGGCCAGCTTGGGCCAAGAGCGGCGCTTCGTTGGGATGAATGGCCACGGCAGCTAATACCCGAGGCTCTCGGGCAGCTAACGCGACAGACCACCGTGATGTTTCCACATCGGTGCCCACTTGAACTATCCCTAAGACACCCACTGAACCAGCGGCATCAAGATGCTGCGTGTAATCCATCGGGTTATCCCCATCGGCGAATTCCACGTGGGCATGATTGTCATAAACCCCGACCGAGAGTGCCGGTGGAGCGGGCGGATACGCAATGGCGCGGTTATCCGTGTCGGGTCCACCACGTTGGCGAATGTGGGCGGGAAGCTCGTCCCTCGAAGCGGTCATCGCCCCTAGGCTTCCTGCTCAATTCTTGGGAACAAGGGGGCTAACTCCCCTACGCCCGTGCCAGGCTTCAGTCCCCAGGCTTTCCCCGCATCGGGAATGTGTTGGTCCTGGAGGGAACCCTCTGCCCCCAACCCGAACCACAGCTTTTCGGTAGCTTCTGGCATAAAGGGTGAGAGCGTAATGGCCAGGCACCTCAGAGCATCACACGCCATGGAAAGAACAGCATCCAGGCGGTCTGCGGAGGCTTCGTCTTTAGCCAGCACCCACGGTTCTTGCTCTGTGAGGTAACCATTCGTGGCTTCCACGATCCGCCATAGCGAAGCGAGTGCCTCGTGAGGGGCAAACGAGTGCATGGCTTTATCTGCGGCGGGAACAGCCTGCGCCATCAGAGCATGCAACGCTTCTTCGGCCGGTCCTGAGCCAGGCTGCCCATCAGGAATCACTCCGTCTCGATAACGATTCACCATCGCAATCACGCGCGAGGCGAGGTTCCCTAAGCCATTAGCCAACTCTGCCTCATAGCGCGCGGAGAGGTCTTCCCAACTAAAGGATCCGTCGGAACCAAAGGTGATGGCGCGCAAGAAGTAATAGCGAAAAGCGTCGGCACCGAACACATCGGTGATGTCCGAGGGGGCAATACCGGTGAGCTTCGATTTGGACATCTTTTCGCCCCCGACCAACAACCAGCCGTGAGCAAACACTTTCTTAGGAGGTGCTAGACCCGCAGCCATCAACATCGCAGGCCAGATCACCGCGTGGAAGCGGGCAATGTCCTTACCGACAAGCTGAATGGCGGGCCAACGCCGGGCAAAGTTTTCTTCGTCCGAGCCCCAGCCGGTGGCCGTGATGTAGTTCAGGAGCGCTTCAAACCACACATAGGTCACGTGTTTGTCATCGAAGGGAACTTCAATACCCCAGTCAATGTTGGAACGAGAAATCGAGAGATCATCCAGACCGCGATTAACGAAAGCGATGATTTCGTTGCGCACGCTGGCAGGCTGAATAAAGTCTGGCTGGTCCTGGTAGAGATCCAGCAGATTCTGCTGGAAGTCGCTCATCTTGAAGAAATAGTTCTCCTCTTTCAACACCTCAACAGGACGGCCGTGAATTTGGCACACTTTCTGTCCGGCAAATTCGTCAGTGCCCTCAATGAGGTCTGGGGCGGGTTTGTATTCTTCACACCCCACGCAGTAAAAACCTTCGTATTCGCCCTGATAGATAAAGCCTTTGTCATGAAGCAGAGTGAGAAACTTTTTCACCGCCCTCTCGTGGCGCTCCTCGGTGGTGCGAATGAAATCATCGTTGGCCAGGTTGAGCGTGCTCAGCAGCGGCTTCCACGATTGCTCCACTAAACGATCAGCCCACTGCTTGGGCGTGACGCCATTGGCCAGGGCCGTGCGCATAATTTTTTGCCCGTGCTCGTCGGTGCCGGTGAGGAACCAGGTATCGATGCCGCTTTGGCGCATCCAGCGCGAGAGAGCATCAGCCGCTACCTCGGTATAGGCATGACCAATATGCGGCACGTCATTTACATAAAAAATCGGTGTCGCAATGAAAAAGGATTCAGCAGAAGAAGTAGCCATTGAGGCTCAATCCTACGCACCTCTCTCGAGGCTTGCCCGATAGAGCTCACCCTTGGGTATTCCAGATTCTTTCGCCACGCTCGCACACGCGGCGGTGAGCTTCATTCCCTCGGCCACGAGCGCCGCTACGTCATCGAGAGCATCCTCGAGGGAGTGAGCACCCGAGGGCTTCCCCGCCACGATAAGAACCACCTCACCTTTGGTTCCCTCAGCGAAGGTGTGCGCCAAGTGGCCCAGCGTTCCTCGCTCAATTTGTTCAAACATTTTGGTCAACTCCCGCGCCACGCACGCTGCTCGATCATCCCCGAAGACCGCAGCAGCATCCCGCAGCGTCGCTGCTAGGCGGTGGGGGGATTCAAAGAAAATCATGGTGCGGGGTTCCTGCGCCAGGGAGGCAAAGTATCCGCTGCGGCCTTTTTTAGGAATGAAACCCTCGTGCACAAAGCGGTCGGTGGGTAAGCCACTGGCTGCCAAGGCCGAGAGTCCCGCACTGGGACCGGGAATCACCGTAATCGGAATCCCTCGAGTTCGTGCGCCAGAGGACAAGACATATCCGGGATCACTGATGGCGGGCATTCCTGCATCGCTGACCACCACCACATCAGACTCAGCAGCAACATCCAACACGCGATCGGCAACCGATGCTTCAGAGTGTTCGTTAGCGGCCAACACCGTTGCCGAGGTGGTGATGTCGAGGGCTTTCATGAGCTTATGGATCATCCGAGTGTCCTCGGCGACAATCAGCGAAGCATTAGCGAGCACCTGGGCTAACCGTGGCGAAGCGTCACCCAAATTGCCAATCGGCGTAGCAGCGAGAATCAGCATCGAGCTAACGCGCTAATTGTTCGGCCAGGGCCACAGCATCGCTCACGGGCAGTTCACAGACCCCTTCGGTGCAGACATAGGCGGTGGGAACCTCAGGCGTGGTCCTGCCCTCGACAATGCTAAATCCTGCATCCAGGAACTCCTGGGCCTGGGCTGAGTTCACACACATCACCACAGTTCCCTCCCGGTGGTGCTCGCGTGCCGTGTGGCTCAGTGGTGATTCTTCCTCCCCCACCACGATGACTTGCCGCGGCGTGGAGGTGAGCTCCGAGAGCGCAGCCAGTACTCCCCCCATCCCGGTGGGACGGCTCAGGGCCTGTTTCATCAGCGGCGAGAGCAAGAACCAGGCGTATTCGCGATAGGTGTCATCGCCACACACGCTGGCGAGGCGAATACTGGCGAGTGCTAACAGCGAATGCCCGCTGGGAGCAGATCCTTCGGCAATATCGGGCGTCCAACCCAGTCCACTGGCTCCCAGGATGGGGTCTTGGTCAATATCAATTCCGCGTTGTTTGACGAAGTCCACCAGCATCTGGCCGTGACGAACAAAATCTGCGCGGCCCAGAGCCATACCCAATTCGATGAGGCCCAGTGCCAGCCCACCATAATCTCCGAGGCTTGCCACGGCAGAACTGGCGCGTCCATCCCGCGAGAGGCGAATCACGCTGTGGTCGTCCTTGATGTGGTGGGCAATCAACCAGGTCGCAATATCTACTCCCAGGGCACCCGGGTCCCCGGGAACTCCGGCTCGATGAGCCTGGGCCAACGCTTCCAGGGCAAGCCCATTCCATCCCGTGATGATTTTGCCATCGACTGGTGGAGGCTCCACCGCGTTCCTCCCGGCGGCGTCCAAGGCGTAATAGCCACCCTCATTGACTTCGCCAGCGAGGACACTCTCACTGTGTTGGCCCGACCCGAAGGCTTCTCCCACCAGGAGTTGGTCGCGTAAAAAGGTGACAATACCGGCGGCAATATCAACCATGCCCGCGCGGGAATACACCGAGAGCAAACTGGCATTGTCATCCAACATGCGCTCGTAATGCGGGGAGGAAAAATCCCGATTCGTTGCATAGCGAAAAAAGCCACCCTCGAGCGGGTCACGAAGCGCAGACATCGCATAGTTGGAAAGAGTGCGTCGGGCACATCGACCCGCCTCCTCATCACCCGCGGCTTCGCGACCGAGCAAGAATCGAAGGGCGGGCGCCACCGGAAATTTTGGACCGGTACCGAATCCGCCATAGGTGGTGTCTTCCAGTGCGCCTAAATCCTGTGCCGCCCCACCCAGCGTCTCGCGCGAGGGGAACTTACTCACCCCGGTTCGAGCATTGACTAATGCGGCTTCTTGGACAGCGAGCTTGAGTTCCCTGGTGCCCGCTCTCACTTCGGAGCGTTTCTTCGTCCACGCGCGAGATATCGAGACCACCACATCGCCAAAGGCTTGCTGGTTCATCCGAGGAACCGGCGGCAAATACGTCGTGGCAAAAATGGCAATGCCCTCAGCGTTAGCAAAAATATTCAAAGGCCAACCCACTGTGGTGCCAAAAGCGATGGCCTGCGCGGTGTAGGCGGCATCCACATCGGGGTGTTCCTCGCGGTCAACCTTGATCGCCACCATGCGCTTATTAATTGATTCCGCAATGCGGGGGTCACTAAAGGTTTCCCGGGACATCACGTGACACCAGTGGCAGGTCTGATAACCGATCGAAATCAGAACGGGAACATCTCGCCTGGCTGCCTCAGCAAAGGCTTCTTCCCCCCAGGGATACCAATCCACAGGCTGATCTGCATGGGATTGCAGATAGGGGCTGATGGAGCCATCGAGGCGATTCATCAGCGCTACCAGTTACCGTCCTCGGGGTGGGTTCCCACTCGCTTGTCGGCATCCATTGCCTTAATCGCTGCCATATCGTCACTGCTGAGTTCAAAGTCAAATACCGACAGGTTTTCCACCATGCGCTTTTTCTGCACCGTCTTGGGGAACACCACCACACCCTCTTGAAGGTGCCAGCGCAACACAATTTGCTGAATGCTCTTGCCGTGGTTCTGGGCAATCTGCTCCAGCCCCTCGAGCTCGGAGAGTTCATATTTCCCTTGACCTAGCGGGCCCCAGGCTTCGGTCACAATGCCCAAAGGCTCCTGGAAGCCGCGGACCTTGCGTTGTTGGAATGCCGGGTGAAGCTCCACCTGGTTGATAGCCGGAACAATCGATCCGGCCTCCAGGATGCGCTCAAGGTGATCGGGTTCAAAGTTGGACACCCCGATGGCTTTGGCCAAGCCCTGGCCATAGAGGTCTTCCATCGCCAGCCACGTTTCCACGTAGACATCACGCAGCGGCGCAGGCCAGTGAATCAAATACAAATCGACATAGTCCAACCCCAGCAGTTCGAGGCTGGTGGCCAAAGCGTCAGGGGTTGTTTCTTTTCCCTGGTCGGAATTCCACAACTTCGTGGTCACAAACAGTTCATCTCGAGCAACACCACTTCGAGCAATTGCGCGCCCGACCGCAGCTTCATTGCGATAAATCATGGCGGTGTCGATGTGTCGATAACCGACCTCTAGGGCCTCGAGGACGACGCGCTCACATTCCTCATCATCGACTTTGAAGACACCAAGTCCCAGCTGAGGAATGGGGTCACCGGTGTTGAGGGTGAGGGATAGCTGTTGTGCAGGAATTTTCATAACTCCATCTTCACACTTAACGCCCCGGTGTATCAAAGGCAGTGGGAGGAGTCTCCGTCGCTGACTCCTCCCACTGCACTACTGATAACCCTAGTTCGAAGAAAACCTACTTTGTGGACGTAGCGTTTACTTCATAGGACGTGTTGGTCGACTCGAAGAAGTTGACCAACTGCAACGTGTCATTGGCCGTTGCCATCCACTTAGCTGGATTGCTCACGTTGTACTCGGTTTCGAAACCAAGTTCTTCCAAACGACGATCTGCCAAGTACTTGACGTACTGGTTGATGTAGTTGGCGTTGAGCCCCAGGATGCCGTTAGGCAGCAGGTCGTGGTTGTACTGCTCTTCCATTTCCACGGCATCGAGAATCATCTGACGAATCTCGTTGGCGAACTCTGGAGTCTGCAGATCTTCGTTTTCTTCCAAGACCGTGAGGATCAAGTTGATACCGAACTTGAGGTGCAAGCTCTCATCACGAACAATCCAGTCCACCAGAGATCCGAAGTTACGCAACAGGTTGCGCTGGCGGAAGCTCAGGGCGACCATGAAGCCCGAGTAGAACCAAATGCCCTCGAGGATGACGTTGTAGGCAACGAGGTTGCGCACAAAGTCCTGCTTGCCTTCGGTGGTGTTGATATCGATGGTCTCTTCGGTCATCCGGCGGATGAAGCTGACCTCGAAGTCTTCTTTCCTAGCCATGGAAGGAACATCGACGTGCTGAGCGTAGGCTGCTTCGCGGTCAATGGGGAAGGTTTCGAGAACATACTCGAAGCTCATGCAGTGGTTGGCTTCTTCCCACATCTGCTTGGCCAAGTAGAGGTGAGCCTCAGGAGCGTTGATGTAGGGGTAGACACCAAAGGCCAAGGCCTTGTTGACCAAGAGCTCGCTGGGGTTGAAGTAGCTCATCAAGAAGGTGATGGCGTGACGTTCTTCATCCGTCATCTTCTTGAAGTCAGCAATGTCCTCGCCCAACTGAATTTCGTTGGGGAACCAGGTGTTAGCTACTGCCTGGTCATAGAGGTCCATGGCCCATTTGTATTTGACAGGCTTGAGGAGCAAGCCTTCTTGAACGCCTTGTCCGAGAATTCCCATAATGTGTTTCCTTTTTCTTAGATCGTGAAGTGAGTGGTGTTGTTTAGTTACTGGCAGCTATCGCACTGCAGTAAGTCCATAGGGTCCATGGGAACGGCATAGCCTTCCACGGTGGTCGTAGTCATCGAATCCATCGCGACTACTCCCCTGCTTTCGTAGCCGAGCCAAAGCCGAAACCTTTAGCCGGTGCACTGCTGGCCGCAGCTGGTTCTTTGGCGGCCGGTGTTGCTGCTCCAAAGCCCTTCTTGGGGGCGGAGGAACCAGATCCGTTAATTTGCTCAGCCTTGTTGACCTTCACAGTGGACTGCTCAGCCGTGTGGCGGGGCTTCATGTGCAGGTAATAGGTGGTCTTAACTCCGCGCTTCCAGGCGCCGGTGTAAATGGACATCAAGTCATCAATGTCTCGGGTCTCGAGATACATGTTGCGACTAATAGCCTGGTCAATCCATTTCTGAGCCCGTGCCGCAACCTCAAGGAAGGCAAAGGGTGAGAGCTGGAAGCTCGTCTTGTAGACGTCCTTGATTTCTTGAGGGATGGAATCAATTCCCTGAATGTCACCCTGGCTACGCAGGATGGATTCACGGGTGGACTCCCAGAGTCCACGCTCGCGCAAGGCCTCCACCAGGTTGCGGTTGATCTCGAGGAATTTACCCGAGCTCGTCGCGCGGCTAAAGATCTGCGAGAACTGTGGGTCCAGACCCGGGGTGGTTCCCGCGACCAATCCGATCGAGGCGGTGGGGGCGATTGCCATCAAGGTGGCGTTGCGCATTCCACCCTTGACCTTGGTGCGCAAAGCATCCCAGTCCAAACGGGTTGTGCGGTTGACCTCTACGGTGACACCACGGTCAGCCTCAGTGAGGTCAATGGTGTCGAGAGGAACGAGGCCTTCGGACCACCGTGACCCTGCGAAGTTCGGGTAGGAGCCGCGTTCTTGGGCCAGGTTCGCTGACTCGTCGATGGCGGCGTAGGAAACGTGTTCCATGATTTCATCAATCAGGTCATACGCTTCTTCGCTCTCGTAGCTATACCCCATGCGCTCAATGACATCGGTAAAGCCCATGACGCCCAGACCCACCGCACGGTTTTGCTGGTTCGAGAAGTCTGCTTCAGCAACGCTGGAGCGGGTGATGTCGATGAGGTTATCGAGCTGACGCACCGCAACACGGGCGCTCTCATCGATCTTGGCCCAGTCCATGGCGCCATCGAGCATGTGCATGGAGAGGTTGATCGACGCGAGGTTACACACCGACACGTTGTCTTCATCCTGCGGCAAGCAAATCTCGGTGCAGAGGTTCGAGAGGTGGATGGTGCCCGAGTTGTTGTTGATGGCACGGTTGTTGATGGTGTCTTTCCAGGTCAGCCAGGGGTGGCTGGTGCCCTGCAGCGAAATCAGGATGGCCTTGAACTGCTCGCGGGCCCCCATCTTCTTGAACATGCCCAGTTTTCCGGCTTCGGCCATCTCGACATACTCGGCGTAACGCTTGGAGAACGCAGCACCATAGAGCTCGTTGAGGTCGGCAACCTCCAGTGGGTCAAACAAGTACCAGGGCTCGTCGTTTTCGACGCGCTTCATGAATTCATCGGAAATCCACACGGCAGTGTTGGCGGTGCGGGTGCGACGGTAAGGGTCACCAGAGTTCTGACGCAGGTCCAGGAACTCGGGGAAGTCCATGTGCCAGTTCTCCATGTAGAAACACAGCGCACCAAACTTCTTGCCTCCGCGGCTCACCGCGCGCAAGACAGAGTCAATGGTGTGCATGAAGGGGATGGGGCCCGTGGAACTGGTGTTATTCGAGCGAATGGGCGAACCCTGTGCGCGAAGCTTGGTCACAGCCAGTCCGATACCACCAGTTCCCTTGGTCAGCCACATCACATCGCGGGTCGTCTTCGCGATGTGCTCGATGTCATCTTGCATTTCCATCACAAAGCAGTTTGCGAGCTGGGGGTAGCTCGTTCCTCCGTTGACCAGAGTCGAGCCTGCGGCCAGGTACTCCAGCTTGGACATCTTGTTGTAGAAGGTGATGGCGTGATCGGTCGGGTTTGCCTCATTGAGCGAGAGACCCATCGCGATACGCATCCAGAAATACTGGGGCACTTCCAAGGGGTCGCCATTGCGACCCTTGATGCCATAGCGGTTGTTCAGTGTCACGACACCGATGTACTTGAGCAACTCATCCCGAGTGGGCTCCAACACCGCGGCCAAACGATCCATGTCAAAAAGCTGTACGAGACGCTCATCGAGCAAGCCTTCTTCCACACCGCGCTGAACATTCTGCGCAAAGTGGGCAGCGTGCAAAGCCTTGAGTTCTTCAGGGGAGTTGTAATCACCCAGTACGCGCTTGTAAATGGTCTTGACCAGCAGGCGAGCGGCGACGATGTCGAACGCGGGGTCATCTTTGATGTTCTGCAGCGCCACCTGAATGACGGCTTCGTCCAATTGCTGGGTAGTGATGCCATCGAACAGCGTCAATTCCAGCTCACTAGCGATCTGTGTTACCCAGGCGATGGAGTCTTCGAGCCCCTTTGCTGCTTCCTCGATAGCCAGGTTAATTTTGTTGGCGTCGTAAGGCTCACGGTCACCATTTCGCTTCACCACAGTGATGTTCACAATTTTCTCTCTTTCCAGGCCTCCAGGGACCACACAATGTCGCTTTTTCTGTTGTTTTTCTATCCCTAGAGGTGCTCAGAAGGCACTTTCTCGTTCGACAGCTTGACCACTATATATGGCGTTTCTGACAATTCACACACCCCACATATTGTGGGCGTGTCCTCCACAGCTGTGGATAAATTCTGGGAGTTATCCACAGAAATTTCCACTCTTACCCGGCCCTAGAAACCACTATTTACCTGACCTCTGACACTGAAGTTCCGGCCTAAGCTGGAGCGACTGTGAAGAACTACGCCAACCTGTTGAAAACTCGGGGTGTGGCCCGAATTATTTCGGCCCAACTCGCTGCGAGATTGCCCTCGGGCATGATCTCCTTGGCGTACCTCCTGCACATTGAACGCACCTTTGAGTCCTATGGCCTCGCGGGGCTGGTCTTAGCCGCCACCAGCCTGGGTCAAGCCCTCGCAGGACCGCTGACATCTCGCTGGATGGGCCGGTGGGCTATGCGACCGGTCATCACGTTGACCATTGTGGTCTCCGCCCTGAGCATGGCGGGAATCGCTTTCCTCGATATGTCTATCGGTGGATACATTGCCGTGGGATTCCTTGGTGGATTAGCCACACCCCCCATTCAGCCCGCCGTCCGCACGATTTATCCCACCATGGTCAACTCCAAACAGCTCACACCGCTGTTTTCCCTCGATGCTTCTGCTCAGGAAATCATCTGGATCGCCGGACCCGTGGTGACCACTTTTATTGCGACACAAATTTCCACCACCTGGGCCATCGTGGTGGCAGGGGTTTTCCTGATCGGCGGAGGAATCTGGTTCCTCTCGTGTCGAGAGCTTGGCACAGTCACCATCCCCCCTAGCCGGAACAAAATGGGTGTGGTGTTGACAAAGCCACCGGTTCTCTTGGCCACCGTGGTGGGCTTTCTGTTGATCGGAGCCGCCGCCGCAGTGGAGGTAGCCGTCGTCTCCGTCTTTGGCCACGAGGGTGCCCAAGCAGGAATCATCCTCTCGATTTGGGCCATCGGATCGATCATTGGTGGGCTGGCCCTGGGAGGGGTTCCCATCGGGCCCTCAGCGCTGGCCACCCGGATGGCCGTGGTGTTTGTGGGGATTGCCCTCGCGGGAATCATCCTGGATTTCTGGTGGATTGCGGGGGCGTTACTGATTGCCGGAGCCGGCATTGCGCCAGCCCTCGCGGTGATGTTCGCCATTGTCTCGGCAAGCGTGAAGTTTTCTGACACAGCGGAGGCCTATGGCTGGATGGGTTCAGGCCAACTCATTGGCGCAGCACTGGGGTCCGCCATTGCGGGCTTCGCTATCGATGGCTGGGGTTCCGTTGGAGGATTTATCGCTGCCAGCGCTTTTGCCCTAGTGGGCTTAGTGGTCGCCACACTATTTCGCTCTGCCCATCCTGACCTTCGCGGCAGGGACGCAGCACCTATTCCCGATACCGAACCGGTGGGGACACTCAAGCTCTAGGACTTCTCCTCGTTCCCCGTAGTCTCATACCTATGACCCAGGCCTGCACGGTGATCGTGGAACTCAGTGCGCTACCAGGCCATGAAGCGTTTGTGAAAGAGCTACTGCTCGACGTTATCCCTGAGATTCAGCGCGGTCCTGGATGTCAGCTCTATGCACTGCATGAGAAAACCGATGGCACGTTGGTCCTTCTCGAACGTTTTGAATCACGACAGCATTGGCAAGACCACTTTGAGTGGCCGGCCATCCGTCGATTGAAGGACGAACTCGCCCACGCCGTGGAGCTTCCCGTGGTGCGGCGGGAAATGTATCGGGTGGAATCAGCCCACTAGGAAACTGGCTCGCCCAGCGTGCCAATCACATAGCGATCCAGTGTCGCTGCAGGGGAGCGCTGTCCCGCATGCTGATTTTCATAGTCACTCGTCGCGTCCGTTCCACACATCGAAATAATGCGCTGTGCTCCCCCAGGGTGAGCGGCGATCCAGTCTGTGAGGTCATACACGGAATCTCCCACGATGCTCCAGCAGTCCTCGGCAGTGGCATGCTCCGCCACGAGTTCCAAGGAATACAGGACCGGCGCAGGCGCTACCGGTTCCGAGGGGATCGGGGTTTCGGTCGTCGTATCGGTGGTGGTGTCCACTACTGCGGGCGTTGCCGCATCGGTGCCGATTCGGTTCTCCCAGGACGCGGTGGCACCGGAGTGTCCGGCAAGGACTGTGAACACAATGGATGCACCAGCGAGCACCAAAATGCCCAGCTCCAGCACGCGCTGGAGGAACTTGGGCCAGCGACTCACGATCTTGGGTGCATAGGCCCAGATAACGCTCACGGCAAAGAGCCCCAAAGCTAGCGGAACAACATTGTCCCCTAATTCGGCATGCTCCCCGGGCGATCCCACTCGGTTTTGAAGCGCCTCGCCCGATTGCTTAGCCACAAACGCCGAACCAGCTCCCACCAACAGAGCAACCAAGGTGGGAAGAAGGTAATGACGTCTCAGAGCTGGCAAAAACACCAAGGCCACCATGGCGAGTGCTGCCACCGGCAACATAATCACCACCACGTGGATAATCAGCGGGTGAACCGGGAGACCGGTAATCAAGTCGAAGATGCCAGAGGATTCAGAGTTATTCACATCCGAGAGCGTAGGCACTGCTTCCTATGACTTGGCTGAGGTATACCCTCTTAGCGTGTCTTCTGTATCCACGATTCCCTGGATTCGACGTATTCGCGGAAGCGCAGACCTCATCGCAGGGCTCACCATTATCGCCGCGTTCGTCGTCGAACTCTCTGATCAAGTTCGCCGCGGTGAATTCGAACCGCTCTTTCATTTCAGCTACTTGACCAATCAAACGAACTATTCGAACATTGTCGTCTTGCTTGCCGGTGCCTATCTAGCGTTTAGCCGAACCCAAGACACCGTGCTCTATGCCACGATTCGTGCGAACTTCGTTGCCTATGCCGTGATTGTCGGCACGGTCTATAACGCGTTGTTGCGCGAACCCGACCACTTTGGTTTTCACAACGAGGTAACCCATGTTGCGATTCCGGTATACCTCGCAGCAGATTGGCTGATTCGCAATAACCGACCACAGATTAGCTGGAACACCCTGTGGATTGGCGTGTCCTATCCGGTGGTGTGGGTGGGAGTAACGCTCCTGCGCGGAGCAGCTACCGATTGGTATCCCTACTTTTTTCTCAACCCCAACACCCTGGGATGGCCCGGCGTCATCGCCTACATCATCGCTATTTCCATTATCTTCGCTGGTCTCATTGCGGGCATGGTGGCTCTGAACCACCTGCAGCACCGTCGACTCAGCACTTCCTGAGGCCACGCTCTACTCTTCGGAGTCGTCTCCAGGCTTTTTCGTCAACGTGGTGAAAATGCCAAAGCCTCCAAAGCCCAGCAAGACAATCGTGGCTACCCAGGCCCATAACGGATCAGCGGCAAAGGCCTGTTCTCTAATGGTGACCCACAAGGCGATGGACAGAACACCCGTGACGAGATATGGATTCTTCATACCTCCAGCGTAGCGATGCCTGGGGAATACCTCAGCAGGAACGCTTGGGCAACGAATAGAGTCACCAGCTCAGGGAACCACGAAAGGAAGTGATAGCATAAGATATCAACTATTGCCTGGGAGCTCTATGCCTGACATCTTGATCAGAGGCCTCACCGCCAGCGAGATACAGTCGCTGGATCGTCTCGCGGCTCTCGAAGGTCACTCTCGAAACGCAGTGATTAGGGACATGATCAGGCGCAGCCTTCGAGCCTCGGCACCCATCGACCCTGAAGAGGCCAGAGGCCTCTTTGATTTGTTGTCAGATTTGGGCGACGAATCCATCATGAGCCAAGCATGGCGGTAGAGACGTGGATCATTGACGCCTCGGCCCTTCATCGCCTTGGCCAGGCACAGGACTACGAAGTGTGGGTGGAAAGAATTGGGCGTGGACTGGTTCACATTTCCTCGATGACGTTGCTCGAGATCGGCTTTTCTGCCAGAAACATCTCGCACTTTGACGCCCTGTTCTCCCACCCACTGATGAAAAATTTCGTCGAGGTAACCCAAAGTCCTGCTGCAGAAGTTCAGGCGAGAGAAACCCAGCGCGCACTGGTCGCCAAAGGTCAACATCGAGCACCCTCGATACCTGACTTAGTAATAGCCGCTCAAGGCTATGTCGATGGCCACACCGTGCTACACCTGGACAAAGATTTTGACCTAGTAGCAGAGGTAACCGGCCAAAAAGTAGAGTCCCTAGTCGTGGTTTAGGCTTATTCACTATGACAACAGCCTGCATCGTTATCGCTACCTTCACTCCCCTGCCCGGAGAGCACGAAGCCGTTCGGGATCTCCTCACGTCGATCATTCCTGAGGTTCACCAGGAAGATGGTTGCGAGCTTTATGCCCTGCACGATGAAGTGGATGGCACCCTCACCATGATCGAAAAGTGGACCACGAGGGAACACTGGCAACTCCACAGCGAACTCGATACGGTCAAGCGCATCCAAGCAGGTGTGGCCGGCAAGCTCGAAGGTGACGTCGAGGTCTGGGAAATGTATGGCGTTGCTGCAGGCGATGCCGATAAGGGATTGCTCTAGCGTCCTGTGTCACTCGAGTTTCTCCCCAACGCAATAGCGCCATAGCAGCGCGGCACACTGCTTGATTGATGCCGACGACTTTTTTCCTATAGGATATTTGTCATGAATCCACATGAAATTGTTGATGTAGAAATTCGGGCATGTCGGGGTGCCGATGAGCTCTCTCCCCTCAATGCCGTCTCTGCTGTTCAGCTACCAGGAGGGTCCCGACCCGATTTCACTGTGATCACCCTGACCAGCGCGGATGGGACACAAGGTACGTCGTTTGGTTTCGGCGCACTTGATGCTGTTGCGGCTGCCCACGTTATGGGGCAAGTCAAGCCCTTTTTTATAGGCCGAGATCCATTCCACAGCCAACAAAACCTCAAAGACTTTGAGATGTTCGATCGCAAATGGAACCTCACCCCAATTTATGCATACGGCCCTTTCGACAACGCCTGTTGGGATATTGTCGGCAAAGCCGCCAATACTCCCGTGTACCGACTCTTGGGTGCGGCCAAAACCGAAGTACCCCTCTACGTGAGCTCTATGTTCTTGCCGGGCCCCGATGAATATGTCGCGCAGGCCCTGGAAGTCAAATCGAAAGGGATTCGGGGCTACAAACTCCACCCTCCCGGCGACCCACACCTTGACATTGAGTGCTATCGAGCAGTCCGCGAGGCAGTGGGTGACGACTTCACCCTGATGGCAGACCCCGTTATCAGCTATAACTACGAGCAGGCTCTGGTAGTCGGTCGTGAATTAGAAAAACTGGGTTATCGCTGGCTTGAAGAACCACTGCTGGATGTGAACTTCCACGGCTTACGCAAGCTTCGGGAGAAACTTGACCTCCCGATTTGTGGAACCGAGGTTCTCGCCGGTGGCCACTACTCCACGGCTCACTACATTCATGAAGGCATTGCGGATATCGTTCGCAGCGATGTTTCGTGGCGGGGTGGAATTACCTCAGTCATGAAGACAGCTCATACAGCCGAATCTTTCGGTGTTCAGTGCGAACTTCACACCACGATTTACCAAGCCCTAGAACAAGTACAACTTCATGCCTCACTCGCGATTCCCAACTGTGAGTTCTTCGAAATGTTGTACCCCTTCGATGACTTCGACTTTGGAACGACGACCTCAATCAACATCCAAGACGGCATGGTTCAGGCTCCCACGGGTCCAGGTCTTGGAATCGAATACGACTGGGACTTTATCGAGAATCACACGGTGGCGACTCTCTAACCCTCTAGAGAAAGACCTCCATCGACGGGCACAACTGCCCCGGAAATCCAATGCGCCTCAGGTGAGCCCAAGAAAACAATCGCGCCGACAATGTCCTCGGGTGCCGCAATAGTATTTTTCTTTACGCCATCACGAAGAGCTTTGTCCGCTGCGGTCTCATCACCGGTGAAATCCACCAACCAGGATTTCAGCATCGGACTTTGGGTCCCCCCAGGCATCACGACATTGACTCGTATCCCTAATTCACGCCACTCCAAAGCCATGCCGCGAGCAAGATGATTGAGTGCCGCTTTGGAGGAGTCGTAGGCAAGGTTCTTGCGATTTACCTTCAGAGCATTCGTTGAGCTGACAAAAACCGCGCTCCCCCGGGATTCCGCTAAGGCGTCTCTCGCCGCCTGACCCAGCAGGAACGCTGCTCGAACATTAACCTGATAGAGATAGTCCCATTCGCTGGCGGAAGTGTCGCTGGACTCTTTGTGAAGTGTGACCGCAGCGTTCGACACTAAGAGATCCAGCCCGTCCCATCTGGCCAGAGTCGCCTCGACCAACGTTCTCGGTGCATGTTCCTCGCTGAGGTCCGCCTGGACATAGTCACGGCTTGGCGAGGAATCCAACCAAGACTGGAGGTCCTCATCTAATTTGGTTCGAGGGGTTCGGCCATGCAAAGTGACGTCATACCCGAGTGCGTTGAGCTTTCTCGCAGTGGCCAACCCAATTCCGGACGTGGATCCCGTTACCAATGCTGCAGTCATGTGCCCCACCCAATCGTTACCATAAATGCTATAGGATTTTAAGACCATCGAAGCGAGGTCCCTGTGTCCAGCATGCCCCCGATTGCGCACTATTCACTCAAGGCTCCCCAAAGCGGCCTCCCCGACTGGGCAACGCTGCAACAAGAGCTGATAGCGCGCTTGAAGCCCGCGGCACGAGAGTTTATTGACAGGTACACCCGCCCCGATGGCACCCTCATCTGGCGTGACACCTGGCCAGGGATGGATGGATCGGACGATCCCTATGAAGCCTTTCAGTACCTCGCACTTTTTTACGCTCTGACGGGGGAGGAGGAAATCTACGAATCAGCACGAAAGATTTGGGATGGAATCACCTGGCAGTGGACCGAGTATGGGCAAATACACCGCGAGTTTGATGGCTATTACGACTGGATGCACCATGGAGAGGCAAACCTCTTTCATTATTTTCTTGGCCTGACCAAACCTGAGTCATTACAAGACCGGACGAGGGCTGAAAGATTTGCCCGCATGTATACCGGTGACGACCCCGAGGCACCGAACTTCGATAAAGACCTGGGAATCATCCGCGCGCCGCAAAGTGGCTCGCGTGGGCCTCGGCTGCAGGTGACTAAAGAAGATTTAAGCACCCATCGCGGGGTCCTAGACGACTACCTAGCCCCGTTTGAGGATATGCAAACATCGCCTTTTGAGTTGGGGAAATGCAATTGGTCAGACGATGCAGTCTTCGACGAGGTGGTGCGATTGATGAACGAACGCACAACGCGGGGAGATGTGCCGCTGAACCTCAACGCAACGGGGCAGATGGTCCATGCCTTCATGTATTCCGGTGACGACACGTTCGTGACCTGGGTTCTCGACTATCTACAAAGGTGGCATGACCGCGCAGTAGCAAACGAAGGTATTCTTCCCGACAATGTAGGACTCTCCGGGCGGGTAGGCGAATATCTCGAGGGAAAATGGTGGGGAGGCCACTATGGGTGGCGCTGGCCCCATGGTTACCTGACCATCATCGAGCCAACCGTCAACGCCTGCAGTAACGCCTACTTAGTCACGGGTGATGACCGATGGCTCACTCTTGCCAGGGAGCAAATGGACATCAATTTCTCCCTGGGGCAGGAGCGCGAAGGCATGTGGCACACCCCCCACAAGCACTTCGATTCAGGCTGGACGGACTACCGGCCAGTTACCCCGTACCACGCGATTCATCTCTGGACAAAAAGCCTGGCGCCCGAAGATCGTGAGCGTATTGAGCGCTCCCGAGGTGGATTTGACTGGTCGACAGTGAGCATCGCTGAAAAACCCTTCAGCGTCAAGCACTACAACACCAATACGGTTCCTTGGTACGAATACATCTCGGGTAACCTCCCTGACTACCCAGTTGAGATTTTGCGCGCGAATTCACGCCTCCTCGATCAACAACTCGCCAGACTGCGCTCCGAACACGGCGACCCTCGAGTCTGGGACACCGTGGAGCAAATAAATGACTATCCCGATTCGTTGAGCATGCAAATCGATGGCTATGCGATTCATGCGTGGCAAGAATTTTGCCCGGTGTACTTCGAATCACTGGTTCAACTGCAATGGGGTGTGCCCATGCACATCTCTCATGGTGGTTTCCAACACGCGACGTTGCGATACTTTTCCTCCGAGAGTCACCGACCGGGCCTCCCGCAGGGCGTGTCAGCGTTGGTGACGGGGCTAGAGCCTGACGAGGTGACCGTCACACTTGCCAACACCACAGATTCCACCCACGCTGTAGTTATTCAGGCGGGTGCTTTTGGAGAGCACACCATCACCGAGGTAGGCGAGACGTCACAGGCGGCAGAGGCGCTCACCGCGCCCTCTGCCTGGCTGGAGATCGAAATGCCGGCCCAAGCGTCAGTGACGCTTAAACTTCGACTCGATAGGTACTCCAATAAGCCCTCCTACGAGACGCCGTGGTCACGCAGGCAAGACTGGAGCCCCCTGATTAAGCCGCGCAGCGCGGACGCGAGCTAGGCCCATCCCACGCGTCACACCACCGGGCGGGTAGGTGACAAGGAGTTGTCTAGCTCTTCACCGATCCTGCCAGCACGCCTCGAACAAGCAGTCTCGAGGATGCCAAGAAGATCAACAAAATCGGGATTGCAATAAGGAGACCCGCGAGAGCAATTTCGGGGCCACGGATTGGCAGCACATTCGCACCCACTTGAGGGTTGAGCGCTGGAGTCGACGAGAACAAGATTCCCAAGCCGACCGGCAAGGTAAGAACCTCTCCCGAGTTGACCACAACGTAGGGCAAGAAGAAGTTGATCCAGTTCACTTGGAAACTGAAGAACGCCAGCATTCCGATGAGACCTTTGGATAAGGGCAATGCGATTCGGAAAAACACACCCCAATCGCCTGAACCATCGATTCGAGCCGCCTCATAGAGGTCATGCGGAATTGTGGTGGAAAAGTAGATATAGGACAGGAAGACGCCGAAGGGGAAGAACGTGCCTGGCAAAATGATCGCCCACGCCGTGTCATAGAGGCCGAGAGTTGTAATTTCGACAAAGAGCGGAAGCACAAAAGCGACCTGAGGCACGATCATCGCGACCAGGGTGGTAATGAGCATCGATTTACGGAAGGGCATCCGAGTGGCCGCGAGTGCATACCCTCCCAAGATTGCAATTAAGCAGGCCACCAAAACTTGGATGGAGGTGTACCAAATGGAGTTCCATAGCCAAGTAACCAAACGGCCATCTTGAAAGAGCATGAGATTGTTCCAGGCATCGATATAGCCCTGAAAGGTTCCAAAGGACATCGGGGGATCTTCCTGGAGGCCCACCTGAGTCTTGGAAGGCGCAAGGACCAGCCAGGTCATGGGAATCACGCTAAAGAGGGCGAATGCGACCATGACGACCCAGGCAAGAGTTTTCGCAGGCAACGCCTTGGCGTTGATTTTTTTCTTCCGCACAGTAACTTTTTTCGCTTCGGTTAACGTCACGTTAGCTCTCCTTGATTTTCGTCTTGGCCTCGTCGAAGAAGTCTGTGCGGAAAATGACGATCAACGCCAGACCCAACATCACCACGAGGAGCATGAGCGATAGCGCAGTTGCGGCGCCGAGATTGGAGCCAAGAAACGCCAAGGTGTAGCTCAACTGGTTCAGCGACCAGTCTTTGGCGATTCCGGGGTAGACCGAGGAAGAAAGGAGGTAGGGCTCTACAAAGATTTGTAGGCCAGCGGCCATCACCAATACCAGCATGTACACGAGGTACTTCCTGATCAAAGGCAACTTAATGCGAAATGCCACTTGGAGCGAGTTTGCCCCGTCAATTCTGGCTGCTTCGAGCAACTCATCCGGAATGGACTGCAGCGAGCCGTACTGAATGACGATCCAGTTTCCGGCGCCGGTGAAAAAGGTCATCAGGGCAAAAATATAAATCAAATTGCTCGAGTTGAAAATGTCAGTTCCCTGCGTCCAACCGAATTCAGCGAACAAAGGGGCAAAAGGCGAATAGGTGGGTTCAAGCATGAAGTACCACACGAGGATGGCGACAGACCCTGTAATTCCGGCAGGAACCAGGTACGCCAAGCGAAGGGGAACAGAATGCCGGGCTTTGATGCTATCGAGCATGAGAGAAAGGCCAGCCACCACTATCAACATCGTGGGTAGGTAGATCAGAAGAAACAACAAAACGTTGATTAACGCTGGCAAGAAACGGAAATCCTGAAGGACAAAAAGGTAATTACCAAAACCGCCGCCGGGATTAGTCAACGACTCTTCCAGCGACACAGAAGCCGCTAGAACGATAGGAACGACAGCAAACATGACTAACAACAAGAGATAAGGGAAAAACATCAAAAAACCATTGATGCGGCTCATCAGTTGTGCACGGTGTTTGAACACTGAAGTCGTTCTCCTCGTTTTCCTTGTTGCGTGCTGTTGGTGGGGCCGCCTAGGCGGCCCCACCAACAGGTTTAGCGCTTTATCTGACTCTAATCAACTACGGTGTAGCCGACACCAGGTGCCAGCTCAACGAGCGAAGCCATGAAGGTCTCTGTTGCATCCTTCAAGGTCGCACCGTTACCGATTTCGGTCTGAAGCACACCAATCTGTCCACGCATGTCGAAGCGAACAGGGTTGTTGTCCTGTCGGATTCGAGACGCCTGAGCAACCATAGCGACGGTTGGGTCAGAGGCATAGTAGGTGTCCTGGCCAAGACGTGCAGCCCACTTTTCAAAGGCAGGCTGGTAACCGGGGAAGGTTACCTTGTCTTCGCGCATGTCAGGATCGGTTGCTAGGTAGACGCCAGCGTCAGCAGCATCTTGCAGGTTAGCTGCGTGAGAGGAAACGACCCAAATGCCGCCACCCCACTCGCCTGACCATGCAGTGGATTCGCCATCCCACTTAGGCATTTCTGCTGCAGCGATGCGGCCCTCAGGGATAGCCCATGAGTCTGCGGGACGAATTACGAATTCACCCCACCATGATGGCCCGATGTGCATGGCAACTTTTTGCTGTTGCGCAACATCGGCGATAAATCCAGCATCGAAGGCGGAGCGAGAATCAACTACACCAGCATCCAGCAGGGGCTGCATCAGATC
>Ga0209251_1000189_pt1 | contig 56134 bp, 44 predicted proteins | sample SaaInlV_100m_DNA_6_FD_184665 | JGI IMG/M metagenome (GOLD analysis project Ga0209251, IMG submission 184665) | Marine microbial communities from expanding oxygen minimum zones in the Saanich Inlet - Saanich Inlet SI073_LV_10m_DNA (SPAdes) (version 2) | ecosystem: Environmental > Aquatic > Marine...
TAGCCTTTGTCTCAACAAAAGTGCCCGTTTCCATGCGTCAAAAAGCGGGCGCCGTTGACGTGCCTAAGCGAGGCACGAACTCTTCAGGATTTACTGCTGCCAAATAATCTCCATCCGATGGATGATCATATTCGCTTGCAGTAAGTGTTCTTCCATCAAGGGTGAAAACAGAGTAGCCGTTTTCGGTCAGAGGAGTGAAAATGTCCTTACTGAGTTTGCCAACGGAAGCAAGTATCGAATGTCGAAGTTCAAACAAAACAAATCCAATGCTGTGACCCTTCAACATGGATGTTGCTCCTTGGAGCACTTCGTCTTCAAAACCCTCTACGTCAATCTTAAGGAAATCAATACGCTCAATACCGTGAGTTGAGCAATAACGGTCCACCGTGTCAACCTCGACATCGATCTTCTCCACTGTGGGGCTAGCGGCTGTGTCACCGAGGGAATGGTGGCCGTGGAAACTTTTGACATGAAGCTGAAGTGTACCTGGTTCCCTTCCAAGGGCGAGTTGGGAAAGAGTGATGTTTTTCGTTTTTCGGAACTTAATTTGGTCCCTCGTCATTTCGATATTGGCTGGGTGTGGCTCAAACCCATGAACATGCTTTGTGCGGTTGGCCAACCAGTTGGCAATGGTTCCAATGTTTGTCCCAACGTCGAGGACGATGTCCTGCTTGGTGAGCAGCGGTTCAATCACGTCCAGCCAGTGAGTCGCATCAACGGAGAGGTTTTCTTTTAGTGTCCATTTGAGGCGCTCACCTTCGAGAACAGGCCTTAACAGTCCGCGCTTCGGATCGTGAACGTACACCATCAACTCGGATTGCTTTATCCACCGCTTGATAATCGGTTCGGTAATGTAGGTGGAATAGATTCGGAATGGGAGTCGAAAACCGTAGCGCACCGCTCGATACGGAAACGAAGTTTTCAATCCCATTATGTTGGGCTTAGTCGCTCTGTTCTTCAACGTATTCATACGACAAATGGTGATAATTGACCGCTTGAGAGCATTAAAAAAAACCTCCGCAAGGCGTTTGAAATCCGATTTTTATGGGATTGGAATCTGATGAGACCCCCGCAAGCGAGATAATGCACCTGGGTTTACTTCTGTGTAATTACTTCGTGCAGAGTGGCTTTGTTTCCTTGTGTTTCCAAAACATCAAATTAAATGTAAGGGCGAGGGATTGAGGGGATATAGTAAGAAAACAATTTGAAAATATCACGAAAGAGCCTTGTGGTAACGTTGTACCACAGCATCTGCATGGCTATCATTGGAAATTGAATAAATGTTTGAAAAAGAATCATGACTCGTTCGACTCAATCGTACCCCCGATTGTGTACCTGCGAGGTGTTTAGGGATGAATAGAAGCATAACTGATAGGAACCAAAAATATGGCACCATCAAGGTGCTCAATCTATCAGAATGGGGCCGCCCCATTGCTCGCATCGCTGCCAAATTCCTCGAGAAAAAACCAATTACCGTCATTCAAGTGACAAACATTCACTTCCTGCTTTCCCTGTTTTGTGCATGGCTCATCTTAGAGGGGCACATCTTGGAAAGTTGTTTTTTGTTGATTGTCAAAGGTGTTCTTGACGCCGTGGATGGAGAACTGGCACGGATTCGAGAAAGGCCGTCCCACGTAGGAAGATATTGGGATACCGTGGCGGATACCATTGGGCTCATTGCTGTGATGTGGGCATTTGGAACCGTTTTAGGATGGAATATTGCATTGACATCACTCCTCATTCTCTCAATTCTGCTCCAATACTCATTCTTCAATCATTTTTCCATCCTCGTTCGAGTGCTGGGCTCAGGAGATTCGACAAGCCGAATTGATGAACGCGTCCGCCCGGTTGCTCAACCTTGGGAAAGCCAAACGATGGTGAACATTTTTCACACAATCTATGTTCTCTTTTTCAGTTGGCAGGACAGCCTTGTTTCCAAGATTTCAGGAAAAGGATCGAAGAACCTGCGCTTCGAATTAACCGTCTCATCGTTCCTTGGCTATGGCATGCAATCAATCGTCATTTTTTTGCTGGCTCTTACTCAAAACCTCGACTCTTTGCCGCACCTCGTCTTAGGGGTCAATGTGTTTCTAGTGGCGCTTGTTCTCTTACGCAGTCGCTTCGGATGAGTTGCGCAGAAAGAATCGATTCTTCACTTCAACCGTCGTAGCCACTAAAGGCTGGTTGTGGAATTTCAAATCATGGATGAAGCAATTGCCATGCAAATTGTAGGAGCAGTCACCCTGCTTATTGGACTGAGAATGAACATTGACCCAAAGGGGTTCAATGAAGATATATTCGGGAAAGAAGCGCCAGAAGTGGCGCTTGGCGAAATGAATGCAATGCGTATGGCCATTGGAGGTGGCGTGCTCGCTGTTTCGGCGATCAATTTAATCTGCAGCTTTACGATGGACGATGCCAGTTCAATGGCTGCTCTTTTGACCGCAAGCGCTGTTGGATTGGCCCTGTTCTGTTTCACCATCATTGCTCCATACCTTCGAGGGTACACTGAAGCAATTCCAAAACTCCCAATGATTGTGCTTCCAATCCTTGTCACAGTGAGCCTTGTTGGTGCTTACGTTTGATGGTGATCACATGCTTGCGAAGGTAGGCTGCGCCCTCTTGTGTGCCGTCTTATTGACAGGTTGCACCGGTCCATCTAACCTCTTAGGATGTGGAGAAAGTTACGAAAATATGTACGGTGGGGATGACTACGCCTTCGCTTCCAAAGATGTCGACCAAAACAATGCGCTCAATGTCACCGTAAAAATTCTCAACGGAGCGGCCGGTTGGCTCGAAGAGTCTGAAGAGAAAGAGGTCGATGCGGAAGTCTATGTCACCTTGCGTATCAAAAATTCCGCCGGAGAGGAAACGGTCGTCAGCTTCCAAAGCAGCACTTGGGAAATCAATGGAGATTCAGAGGACGGGTCCTATTGGGTGACCTATCTTTGGTATCAAAGCCCAGATGGCTTCTGTGATGATGGCTGCGAAGAGGTGAAGTTTAGTGCGGGTTTCCAAGATGGTTCCATGTACTATAATGGCACATGTGATGCATCCCCGTGGGTCGATGTCGATTGAACTCAATGGGTTGTTGAAGGCTTCGCAGCACCTTTTTTGTTTAGTGCCGGGGGCAGGATTCGAACCTGCGAAGCTTTACGCAGAGGATCTTGAGTCCACCCCCTTTGACCGCTCGGGAACCCCGGCTTGTACCCAACGCTCGAACCCCCTGTTCTTGACTATTGCTCTTCAGCAAGGTCATCAAGATCTTTGGGGCGCGGCGGTGGAAGGCTTCGATCAAGCATGGCCTTGTCGACTTGTTGGCGGGTGAATTCTGCCATTGTCTCCCTTCGTCGATACAAGGAGAATCCAAGGACACCCGCTGCTAAAATGACGACAAGAACTGCAAAGCCAAGGGCATCAACACCCCCTTGGCTGTTCTCCTGCGAGTCTGATACCCTGCCCATTGGCAAAGGAATGTCACCAGTTACATTGACGATGGACACCTTGAGGCCCAAATATCCAGTTGTCCATGTTTCAACACTCCAACGGTGCTCAACCCAAGTACCGGGTTGGAGTTGGGAAGCGTTGCTTTCAAGAATACGCCCTTCAGAATCCTTCAACTGCACCGTGACATTGCCGGGAAGCAGACCTTCATTGGCCACTCGGACAAAGACGCTGATGTTTTCGCCTACAATTGGTGAGTAGGGCGTCACTACAAGATCATCAAATCGCGGTTCAAACGCCACCCATCGGAAACTTGGCGTGAGAGGCGACTCACTCGTCCCATGCCCCGTGACGATGCGGCCAGAACGATCGGAGGCTGAGAACCAGACTTCGAGTCGGTCCTCTTGTTCAAGCAAGGTTGTTGCTTGAGGACGCAAATCAACTTGCCCTGAATAGGTGTTGGTTGTTCCTCCACCAGCGGATTTGGGCAAGAAAACTGAACCTGATGAACCGTCAAGCGCCTCACCAACGCGGAGGAAGCGCCAATGCATCATCAATGGCTCATCACTCAACCCTTCTTGGTCGGTGAGGATGACAATCACCTCTTGCGCATCCAAGGCATTTGAATCAACAACAGCCAACGTGCCAGGTGGCACGGCCAACTGAGGCGAGAATCGGTCCAAGGTGAGATCGAAGCGTTGGTCATATTGCAGGAGATCCCCTTCGATGATGACATCGATGAAACCAGTGTTATGCTGAAGGATTTGTTCATCCATCAAGAGTTGGGTGTGGGCCCTTCCTTCGACATCGAAGGACGCATTGGTCAAGACAGAGCGTTCGCCATCCGAGAGGAGAATTTCTGCCTCAACGGTGTCCGGCACATGTTCAGCAACAATCGTGGTGTTGGCGTGAACAAGGTAAAGGGTCAAATTGACGAGATCGTTTCTGTGAACCCACAGATGCCCATCCCCTGTTTCACCAACAGGCGACGTTTGGTCTTCAAACACAATTGATTGAACCGCAAGGGCTGAAGCAACCGACCACGAGAACACACTAAGTTTTGACAGCCCAAGGCCCAAATCTTGTCCCTCGTCAAACAATTTCAATGACGGTTCTGAGGCACCGAAATCCACACCATTGGAAAGGTTCCATGCGAGCCTAAACTTAATTTCAACCGTCCACGATTGCTGCAATCCAATTTGTTGGACCACCACAATCGGGTGGGTCTCAAAGCAGTTTCCATCGGCTTCAGTTGTTTCAAACCGAGGCATGTACCGAATGAAACAGGTGTTGGAAGCATCCCGGCCGAGCAAGGCCAATTCAATTTCATCAAGTGAAGCAATGCCATTTCCATCGGTCACTGTGAACTGGAAGGCGTGTTCGTGGCCCAAGAGCAACGATCCATTCACATCGTCAAAGGTCATCGTTGATGTGTCAATCAGGGTATCATAGCGCTCCTGAACGAAGATGGTCCCCAAATCGAATGCTTCACCGTACTCGCCCCCGCCTTGCAACATGTTGCCTGCAAGATCTGTCGCTCGAATGACAACGCTTGCCCGTCCTGAAGAGGCGCCGCCAGTGATGTCAATCCAAGATAAAAGCGGTAAATCAACGACGGCTTCGGTCAACCCGCTGTTGAAGGTGACCGTTTGTGAGGAATATTCGCTCGCATCCATCACACCGTCGAAGTTCGTATCGTCGCTTGATTCAAGCCAAGTGTGGAGTTCAAGACTGTTGGAAAGCCCTTCTTGATCTTCGAGGGTGACCCGAAGAGCAACATCTTGGCCCTTCATCCACAAGTGGTTGTCAGCTGGTGAATAACCACCTGGATCCAGAGCAAGCAGGGCGATGGTGTTCGGCCGGACCCGGTCATAGATGAACGGAACATGAGAGGAAGGTGAGGTTTGGTCGAGGCTTGAAGGGGACTGATCGTCCACTGGCCCTCGTCGTTCAAGATGAGGCGTCAGATGGATTCGCGTCCCTGATGGAAGGATTTCATCCATTGAGGGGGTAGCAATGCTCACCGAAAAAGCGCCATTCTGGTTCACTTCCGCCAACCAGGAAGCCGACCAATTGACCGCAGGACCCGGCCACTCGTTTGGACCACCACTGACGTTAATTGGAGGCACAGCGCGTGCTTCAATGCGAACCTGCGCCTCGCCTGCATCGACGAATGATTGGGCGACCCCTTCGAAGCGGACTGCACCGGAAGCAATCAATGACTGGTTGGTGTTGAGGTGGAACGGCCAGAGTGGATTGGACCAATCGTTGAGATTGCGCTGATTGGCGTCCAGCACGGTAAACCCAACCACTTCCAAATCATTCTCTATTTCATTGAACCCAGTTTGACGGAAGGCATGGGCTGGTCCCGTTGAAAGGCCATTGATGTCCGTTGCAGACGAAAGCACATGCACATCATCGATGTCATCGAAAGCCCACGTGCTCTTCACCATCCATGTGATGTTGCAGACATTGATGCTGCAAGCAATGCTCGATCCGTTTGAAATCAGATGTGCGTACGCAACACCGTCCAATTGACGGAATTGTGGTGTTGAATCAACGTTGATGACTTCAAGATGAACCAAGGCATCAATGTGAAGTTTTGAAGGTGAGAGCATGAGTTCCACTGAGGTAAGATCAGGGGCGTCAAGGGTTGGTTGGTTTGCATCGCCACGCCAATGCTGCGTTTCGAAAATGACCGTTTCTTCGGGCAACCAGCGTTGATGTGAGATTGGGAGAATTCGATCGACCAGCAAAGGTTGACTGGTTGCACTGAGGTTAACAGCAATGGAGCCGGCATGAGTGGTGATTCGAAGTGGAAGCACCACCGATGCAGAGGCGTTGAGCAGCCTGAACGCATCTGCTGCATCATTGAGGGTCAAATGAGGCACAGAGCGGGTGATCATCTGGTGTGAGGGAACCATGACCGCCTGACTAACAGTGGCGGAAAAGGTTCCATTCAGAAGCACTTGCACGGTGCATGCCACGGTGTGCAGGATGGCATTGTCCTCTACACGGAGGCAAGATGCTGAATGCGTCAAGCGGTGGTGCTGTGCGGGGTCGTTGACTGCAATGGTTCGGCTTGGCCCGCTTTGTTGAAGTGAGAAAAGACCGTCCGTTCCGTTGCTTTCAAGTTCGACGAGGAATTGCACTTGATGGTTCATAGCAGCCGAAGCATGTGGAGAATCACCAGGTATCATCCACGACAAATTCACGAACTGCGTGCCAGTGTTTTCAATGTGAAGCGTTCCATTTTCCACCGTCGTACCCGGGATTAAATCGGTGTCATGAAGTCCCTTCGCAAACCCAAAACTGGTGGAGAGTGCATCGACTGGCCATTCGAACAATGAGGTGTTTTCTTGCCCGATTGTAACCATTGGAGCCTTTGGCTCCAGCGAACAGTGGGGTTCGTAGACAAAGCCGTTTGAAGCGGCCCCAGCAGGCCACGTGAGGGCAAGTGAGGCCGTGAACCCAGGCGTGGAGGTTGAAGAGAGCGTGCGGCGCAAGGAGGGGGGCTCTGTTTCAGAATAGGTCCATGAATCCAAGGCGTACCCTGCGTGAGTTGCTGAGAGGTTGTCACCGTAGGTCACAATGGTGATGCTTTGGAAGGGACACATGGCCTCATAGGACCACACAGCGGAAGCGGAACCGCCCGAGACAAGGCGGGAATCTTGATCGATGAAGACCGCATCCAGGCCAACACCAGCGAGAGGGAGGCGCTGATGGTGGTACGCATCGTAGTAGTGCACAGCGCCCACTGTCAGTCGTTGTATTGATGGGGTTAACAGCGTTTGATTCGTAGCAAAATTCGCTCTCAATTGAAGCGAGGCATGGACCATTGGGTCAAGTGGGAGAGGAATTGGCAGCGTTCGATTCGTGAAACCTTGAATGATTTGTCCATTCGCATCCAACACATCAAACAGCAGACTGGTGTTTTCAGGCTGTTCAACAAACCCATCGATTTGCCCCCATCCAAAGACTGGATCTGGTGAGATCACAGCAGAAGTCCATGTTCCTTCTGGCTCATAGAGGTCGATTTCAATTCCGGCGTCATCAATGTACCAGCCATCAAGTTCAATCAATTGGTCCGAGAAGAAGGTGAACCTTGCTCGAACTTCCATGCCTGAGAGGTTTGACAAATCAAAGGTTTTCAAATCGAACCCGCGTATGGTGTTTTCACACCCTCCTGCTACGTTGGAACCATCGATAATGCCCTCTCCGTACAATGGAGAGTAACTGTTCACGGTCGATATTTGGTCATGGAATCCGTTCAATGTCGGTGGTAGGAACCACCAATTTTCACCGCCATCAGTTGAAATCGACACCGCACCGCCGTCCCAACTCGCTTCGGTACAAACCCAGCTTCTGAAGGTAAGTCGGGCTGTTGAATTCACGGGTAAGGTATATTCTGGCGTGTAAAGGTGAGTGAGCATGTTGTTGCGGTACTCGTCATCGAGGTAGATGCCAGCACCACCGGTGCCTGAATGCCAGATACCGGGCCCATACCCAGAGGCGTTGGAAGTTGGGCCAACTTCCCACCGTCGGTTTGAGGTTGCCTCGAGTGACCAGCCTGCAGGTAATTCAAACCCAGTTTCAAAACCTTCAGTGTTTGAGGATGCCCCGTTGTTTCCAAAAGACTGGCTCCAATTCCATTCGTTCGGAGCCGTCCCATCGTAGGTTAGCCAACCGTCACTCGAACCATTATTTTGTGATGGTTGGGTGGTGAAGTTTGCCAGCGTTGTCTTGGTTTGAGACGGCATTCCGCGGTTGGTCCATACGCTGATGTCGTCGATGGCCACGCCTTCCCACCCATTCGAAGATGTTCCGCCAAAGTTGTTGTTGGCATTTGTTTGAACCCAGAAACGGAGGTGGACACTGCTTGCGTTTTGTGGACTTGTTGTGTTCCACGGCAGGGAATAGAGCACAGGGCACCACCTGTCTGACGAGTCAGGGCCGTTGAAAAAGACCCCATCGCACTGTGCGCCATTGTTCGGGTGGCCCGGATGAGTGGATATTGGTGAGTAGGTCGAACCGTTGTCAAATGAAATCCAAACGGTGAGATAATCTTGGGCGCCGCCCTCGATGTCCCAGTTGGATGAAAGTTCCAACTCGACTGTTTGACCGGTATGATTCATGAAATCAAGCGAAAGTGCGAGCTGCCCTTCTGCATTTGGGAGGTAATTACCCGAAAGGTTTCCGTGGAACCAAGCCCCAGGTTCGTCACCTTGGTTGTGGAGAAGGAGTTCGTCAACAAACCATCCACCACGGAGGCCTTGGGACACGCCTGTGGCATAACAAAATTTCAACTCGACCGATTCTTGGATCGCCGAGATCGTTGAGTCAAGTTGGAACGTCGCGTTCGTCCATGCCGCCTGTTCGCCATTCCAAACAGCAAGAGGGCTCTCTTGGTGAGTGGAGGTCGCGTTGTAACCATCGATTGGAGAAATGGCCACCCATTGACCAGTGCTGGATTTTATTTCCACCCATGCTGCGTCGTCGGTGTTCAATGCCAACCAGTGCCTGAAGAACAGCGTGTAATTGTTGATGAATGAAGGCGTTTGGTATGAGGGGGATTGAATGCACCCCGTCATGTTGGCTTCAAGGTCGCCTGTCCCCCGCGTCGAAAGAGCACTAAGCGACTGAGGCGTCGAAGGCGAACTTGCTGAGCCTGACCCGTTTGAAGGAAGATCCATGCCCGATTGTGAGTTCAGCGCTCGCAATGAGGGCTGAACAATAGCCCATGCTTCGTGGTCATCGCCGACGCCCAACCACCCTGATGCTGTTCGAACCGTTGTTTCGAAATCCGAAACAGTCCCGAGGGAGGCTTCGGTTGCTAACGTGAGGTGGCCGCCATGACCGATACCATTGGTTTGATCGTGGGTCCCGTTCCATTGATTGGTCGAGTAAACTCCAAAATTTGTACCATTTGTTGCGGATGAGCCCCAAATCGGTTGGACCGAGAGTTGGGCATCAGTGAAGGTTCTGTTTGCATCAATCACGAGCGCATCGCTGATCTCGGCATCGACGAAGGTTGTGTTTTCGCTGGGAAAGAATTCGACAAAACCTGTGGATTGATCTTCTTCAATCAAGGCCCATGCAGGTTGTTCAGCCGTTCCAATCATGGGACTAAGGCTCGAGGCGAGCATCAACACGATGAGACCAAAACAGGTGCGAACGGTCCCTTGACCGTTGGCAAAAATCCCCGCTCTCGCCTTCACTCTCTTCCACCTCGCTAACGCGAGGTGAGCCATTCGATATGAATCAACGCACATATTGGTTCAGCCAAGTGGAATGAAGGGTTCAAAGTGTGTCGGCCATACGCACAACCCATGTCGACGCTCGGCAACCTAGACAGCGCACAATCGCGCGAGGTTGAAGAGCAATTATTTTCCACGCATCGGCTTCAATCCACGCGCCATATGCCTGTTCCGCTCCCACGCCAAGACTTCTGGGCGATGGTGAAACAACTTCTCAACACCCTCGACATGGAGATTCAATCCATGCTGATGAAGGGCATGACTGGGATGCGTCTGCAGAACCTTCAGAAGCGTCAAGCCAACATTCGCCACATCGCCTCTGAACTCGCTCGGAAGCGCACGGTTGCTGTTGTTCAACACGTTGCTTCCCAATCCCTGCGCAGTTCTGCTGCTCAAGGAGGCGGAGCCCATGAGTTGCCAGCGCTTGATTGGCAACGGCACGATCCTGCAGAAAAGGCCTTTTTCCACGCCGTTCAAATTGCAATGGACCGCTTCAAGATGGAAGTCGATTGGTCTTCAATGCAGGATGGCCTTGCTGGAGAAGCCATCACGCTGCCACAACGGCATGCCCCAGGCACCATGCAACTAGATTCCTTTACTGAAACCAACATCACATCTCGCCCGCCACCAGCACTGGCCTTTGAAGACCAAGCACCAGAACCTCTTCCCGATCTCGAACGGGATGAGGAAGATCGGATGGCTCCAGATGAATGGCCAGATCTGGATGAATACATTCACGCAGATTTTGATGACGCACAAGTCAGTCCCAAAGCCTCACCTCAAGCCACGGCGCAAGATAACGATGCCATGATGGCCTTCATGGGTCAAGAGGGAGAAAGAAAGCACGCTGCAGCAATGGAATTGGCTCCTTCTAAATCTTCAACCATTTCTTTGGATGAAGTCTTTGATACCCCCGCACACGAAGCTGTTTCAGAGGACATTGAACCTGCGAAGGAAGAACCCGTCGTTGAAGCGACATTGATTCGAATTCGAGTGCTCATGACAAGCCCTGAGCCAATTCTCACCGCATCGGGCGAATCATTAGCATTGGAAGCAGGAGATGTTCATTTCGTTGATCAAGAGTCAGCAGACTGGCTCATTGAGTCAGGGGTGGCTGAAGCAGCCGCTCTTTGAGGAAACCCCGTTTGAAATTGGATCTCGATGCTTCGCGCTGGTCGTTGCTATGGAGGATGTTGGACCCAGCGAGCCTTACGGCACGTTGTGTAGATCGTTCATTGTGCAATGCTCAGTTGACGGAGCGCATCGAGAGTTCGATGCTCACTGTGTCAGGGATTGAGATCCGGGTAACTTGGCGGAGTGCGGACTCATCCTTTCCGGAGGTGATGTCCATCTCAAGCAAACGCTTGTGAACTCGAAGTTCCCAGTGATCGTAGGTTTCAACGCCTTCACCGTCAGGTGCCTTTCGGACTGGAACAACCAGTCGTCGGGTTGGCAATGGAATTGGTCCTCGTAGCGAGATACCACCGTTGTCGCAGATGGCCTTGATTTGGCCTGCGACGTGATCGATGTCCCGGTGGTTCTCACCGGTGAGCTTGATGATGGTAACTGCTGCCATAATGACCCGTCCAAATCCTCAACCAATATTCAACTGAAGGCTCAAGCCTTCTTTTCGATCTTCAAGCAGACGCCAGCAGCGACGGTCTTGCCCATGTCACGAATAGCGAAGCGGGAGAGTTCTGGGAAGGTATCCATTTGCTCGATAGCCATTGGCTTGTTAGGCTGGAAACGAATCAAACATGCGTCACCAGTCTTGAGGAAGGAAGGGTTTGCTTCCTTGCCAGCCTTGTTGGTCTTTTCGAGGAGTTCTTGGAAACGAACAGCCACTTGAGCGGTGTGTGCGTGGAACACAGGAGTGTATCCGACGGAAACAGCCTTTGGAATGTCCATGAGCTGAATTTGTCCGACGAAGGTTTCGTCGTGTCGAACGAACATTGGCTCGTTGTCAGTGTATCCTGCAACGTCGCCACGGCGAATGTCTTGCTGAGCGAGGCCACGGCAGTTGAAACCGACGTTGTCTCCAGGCTCGGCCTTCTCGACCATGGTGTGGTGCATTTCGATTGACTTGACTTCTGCAGACTTCATCGACGGGTTGAACACAACGGTCTTTCCGACGTTGAGGGTTCCGGTTTCGATCTTTCCAACAGGCACTGTTCCGATACCGGAGATCTTGTACACGTCTTGGATTGGCAAGCGAAGTGGCTTGTTGATTGGCTTGTTCGGCATTGTGATCTTGTCAATGGCTTCGAAGAGTGTTGGTCCGTTGTACCATGGGCACTTGTCGGACTTGTTGAACACGTTGTCGCCGTTCAAGGAGGAAGCAGGAATCATTGGGACATCGTCCGGCTTGAATCCAGCCATCTTGAGGAGGTTGCCGACTTCTGTGCAGGCAGCCTTGTACTTGTCTTCTGACCAGTCGACACCAGAGATGTCCATCTTGTTAACGTGGACAATCAGTTGCTTGACACCAAGTACCTTGGCGAGGAAAGCGTGTTCCTTGGTTTGGGCGTTGACACCGTCGTTTGCAGCGCAGAGAAGCACAGCAGCGTCAGCTTGGGATGCACCGGTGATCATGTTCTTGACGAAATCTCGGTGACCTGGGGCGTCGATGACAGTCCAGTAGTAGTTTGGGGTGAAAAATTCCTTGTGAGCGACGTCGATGGTGATACCACGTTCTCGCTCTTCCTTTAGACCGTCCATCACGTAAGCAAGACCGAATCCAGCCTTACCGGATTCTGCAGCGAGCTTCTCGTTCTTTTCGATGACGTGGGCTTGGATGTGTCCGGAGTCCAAAAGTAGACGTCCGACGGTTGTTGACTTACCGTGATCGACGTGGCCGATGAACACGATGTTTAGGTGAGGCTTGTTCTTATCTTCCCATTGACTTCCCATGGTAATTGCTCCTTAGCGAGTCATCCGAACCACCACCCCTATTTGAAAACCGCGACGCGTGAGTTCCACCTAACTATTGGCATAAAGAGGGGACTCCGCTTGATTTCCTCGTCTCCAAACGAGCCAAAACGATTTCCACCCGCCTTCACTCGGAACCGCGGATAGAGCCGTCGTTTTCGACCTTGTACAGTCGTACTGTGCTCGTAGCACCGCTGATCGCCTTTGGACTGCCAGAAATCGCAACGACGCGTTGGCCTGGTTTGATGATCCCTTGTTCGACGAGCGTTTCAACGGCGGCTTGCATGGTTTGAGAGCCACGCTCGTATTCTTTGACAAGCAGACTTTCAACACCGGGCAGCAACTGAATTCGGCGGGCTGCACGGATGCGGTCGCTCACAGCAGTCACCGGTGTCGTTGGCCTGTAGCCTGCCACCAATCGAGCGGCGTTTCCATGTTGAGTCGCTACGACGATTCGTTCAGCATCTGAGAGTCTTGCAAGTTCAACACCAGCATGGGCGACTGAGCGCGTGGCCTTGAACCGGGCAAGGGCGCTTGGACGGCGGTCGGTGGTCCTGAAACCCTGATCAGCTGCAGTAGCGATTTTAGCCATTGTTTGAACAGCCGCAAGTGGATACTTGCCCGATGCAGTCTCTCCCGACAACATCACGGCTGTCGCTCCGTGACGAATCGCACTGGAAATATCGCTGACCTCTGCCCGAGTTGGTCGCGGATTCAACGTCATGGTCTCCAGCATTTGGGTGGCTACAATGACAATCATGCCTCGTTCCAATGCCCCATCAATGATGCGTTGTTGGGCTACAGGTACATCTTCTAACGGAATTTCAACACCCAAATCGCCTCGAGCGACCATCACAGCATCCGCCAAATCAAGGATTTCTTCAAGTCGCTCCAATGCCATCGGGTGCTCAATCTTGGCAACAACAGGAACGTGTTTTCCAGCAGCCTTGACCGCATCAATCGCAGGTTGCAGGTCTTCTGGGGTTCGAACGTAACTCACCGCCAGGTAGTCTGCACCAGCCTCGAGAGCATGGGCGATGGCCGCTTTGTCGTTCGGTCCAATTGCAGGGAGGTCAACCATTGTCCCTGGGACATTGACACCTTTTCGGGCGCTTACCGGCCCTCCATCCTCAACCGTGCAAACAACTGTTCCGGATTGTACGCCTGGGGCTTCATTGACCACCAAGCGGATCAACCCATCAGCAATCAAGACTGGATCGCCGGCGTTTAATTCAGCAGACAGGCCTGCGTATTCGACTGGCAGGTCTGACGCCGAAGCATCGACCATTTCCTCGACACCACAGTGGAGATTGAGTCGAGCACCACGCTTCAAGGCAATAAGGCCGGGAAAGCGACCAAGCCTCAGTTTTGGACCTGGAAGATCTGCCAAAATGCAGGTTGGCCTGCCAAGCGATGCTTCCAATGAGCGAATGCGCTCATACAACTCGGTTTTGCTCTCAGGGGTACCATGCGAATAATTCAGGCGGCAGACATCGACACCTGCCTCGAGCAACGACTTAAGCACTGTTTTTTCGGAACTTGCCGGGCCAATGGTCGCCACAATGCGGGTTCTGCGCATGTTGACTGCTCGGGAAGGTGGCTCTAAACCTCTTCTCATCAGATGGAAGGAAGAACGGGCTTCTGCTCACTTGTAATGCAAGCGGATAATGAAGGATTCAACCTGCAAATCGTTGATTTTTTCGTTTCGAATTTGCATGGTCCACTCACCATCGTCATAGGTGGATTCAGTGTCTGTGAACATGTAGGAAGAGAGGGTGAGGAACACACAGTCGTTTTCGTCTTCATCGCAATCGGTCCCATCCGTTCGCTGATCGAGGCCAGTGTCCGAGGTATTGCTTGCTTCTTCGTCTTCTTCATTGAAGGCGTAAATGTCGAGTTTAGCACGGCAGTTCGTTGCGCCAGGGAAAGCGCTTGTGCAATCGCCATCGGTCTTTGGGTAGGTGAGTTCACCGACCATCTTTCGGATTGTGTTGCCGTTGTCTTTGTCGTAGACGACGTTCACATCGAAATCGAGGGTCACTGCGCTTCCAGAAGTGTTGCCCCCCAATTCGAAGTCACTCCATTGGCCAGCATAGGAGACGTAGACCTTAATCGAATCTGAATCGGTCATTCCAGCACTGTTCTCGATGTTGAGATGGAGTTCATATTCACCGGGTTCGACGTTGTTCCAATCGATGCTTTCACCGGTGAGGTCAGCGTCGTTTTCAAAATCACCATCGTTGTCTGAATCCACATCTGCGTTCAGGTCCCAATTCCACGTCGTGATGTACTGAGAGGAGTCCCCTGCGTCCGAATCACTGGCATCAAGCGAGATGGTGGTCGTTGCGGAAATGTCCCGGTCGGTCATTGACTTGTCCATTTCACAAATCCAAACCACAATGTGGGTTGATTCATCAATGTCGTCGTTGTTGCAATCTTCATCGCTTGCGTATTGGATGATTTCTGCATTTGGAGGCGAGGCTGTGGCGTCAGCAACAGTGACATCTTTGGTTTGCGTGGAGGATTTCGAACCATCAGAAACGGTGAGTTCGACAGCGTAGGTGCCTGCTGCATCAAAGGACCATTCAGCAGATCGACCGGTTGCATCGGTTGAGTCATCAGCGTCGAAATCCCAACGGTAGGTGATGCCACCGCTCGGGGTCGAAGAGGAGGCGTCAAAGGTAACGACGTCGCCTGAGCGAATGTTCGAGGTTGGTGAATAATTGAAAACAGCCAAAACATCCTCGCTTCCCGTACCGTCCGTATCTTCAAAAATACATCCCGAAAGGCTTGACAGAAGCATGAGGGCAACGAAAGCCCAAGGCACTGGAGTTGACTTCATGGTGCATCTGTGGGACGCCCTCATCAAAAGGCCTTCCTCCATTTCCGTCAAATTAGAAAGAAAATAACGAAGTTTGCTTGTTGCCAGCGACGAGTTCCTTTGCAGTCCATCCAAATGCTTCAGTGATTCGGCCAAGAGCTGCTGCAAGCCGTTCTGCGTAGAATTGACCATCGTATGCGTCCACGCCACCGTTTTCTTCCGTTTCTAGCCAGGGTTGAACTCGCATTGGTCGTTGGCTTGCGTCGGTTACGATGTAGGAGACTTTCATTCCCGAAGTGAAGCCAAGGCCAAGTGCAATTCTTGCCTTTGCGGTCCGGACTTGAGCCATGCTGTCCGGATTGGCGTAATCTTTGGTGAAGTCAACCTCGCCATTGCTCCCCATTCGGCCCTTGCAGGATTTCGCAAGAATCAGAGAAGAGGCTGGAACCTCGCATTTCCGGAGAGCTTGTACTTGGGCGAGTGCAAACCGCACGAGCGCATCGCCCTCATCCGCCAGCGCATGGCCAAACATCCGCTTCATCGTCGTCGTGAGGTAGGCGAATGAGTCGGTTCGTTGGGTTTCATAGCCCCGGATCAGCATCTCTTCGCTTGGGTAGACAACTTGGCCAACATACCGCTTTTTCGCCCCATGGCTGAAGAAAACCGACAGGCCCTTTTCGAACTCAAGCACGGCGGAATCCCGGCTGTAACGCTCAGCAACCTCAAGACCAAATCGAATCATGTCCTGCTTCGCTGCTTCCCATGCCCCCATGTGGGCCACTGCCTCGGGTTTCCCGTCTCTGGCAGCCTGGATGTCCTCTTCTTTCATCGAAGAAGGTGCGCTGCTTGGAACCGGGGACCGAACGAAGATCGAATCGGTATCGGAATACACGACCTCATGACCTTCCGCATCGAGTTGTGCGATGATGGCTTTGATGTTGTGACGCGCCCATGCTGTGATCGAGGAACCGAGATCCCGATGCGTGAACCGGTAGAATCCACTTGCAAAGACGCCGTAGAACGAATTCATCAGAATTTTGACAGCGTACTGCATTGAATCGTGGAAAGCTTCCTTTGTTTCCTCGCCATTGGTTTTGGCCTCCTTCAATGCTGCTTTGTGCTCATCTCGTTGGGCCATGAGATCTTCCAACAAAGCAGGCACCAATCCCTTCCGTTCCGATTGGTGCCTAAAACGAGCACCAGTTGGCGCCGTGTGAACAAGTTCCTCTTCAATTGGCTGATCTGTTTGCACCGGGTCTATTCGAGTGGTGTAGCAAATGTTGTGGCCAATCATGATTGAAGGGTACATGCTTTTGAAATCCAGAACGGCAATCCACGGGTGAAGTCCTGCAGCGACCTCGTGGACATACCCCCCGGTGATTTGCCCTTCTTTTGCCTGCGCTGAACCGGTGAGCGGTACGGCCACACCTTCGCTGTCAGCCAAGCGAATCACCAAGGAATCAATCAGTTGGCTTGTGCTGCCGTTGGCCGCTGTATCGAAGGTAACTTTTGCAACGGCAGCAACGGCTTCTTTCCGCCGAATCACCTGAAGTTCGCCGAGAATATCAAGCGGAAGTTCTGCGTCTCTGATGCAATACTCAAGCACAACATCCGGTCGATTGGCCCACTCTTCATCCATCTTTGAGGCGTCAACATCCATCTTATGCTTGTCAGATTGGTCAGGGAACAGCAAATTACTGATGAATGAAAGCGTCTCACGCTGAGGACGCAATGCCATTCTCGCCTGCCACCACGCATCCACAACGGTTCGTCCGGCCACGTTCCAAGCACGGGATGATTGACGGCGAGGGAACAATCCCGAGCGGGTTCGTTTTGCCTCTGATTCAGTTTGTTGAACGCGCCCCCAACCAAACAGCAAACCTCGTTTCCGCCAATCTTTCGAGCGAGCGTGAACACCCATTCGGTCATTGAGTCGAGGCAAATCGAAGTTGTCGATGTTGTACCCAGTGATGATGTCTGGGTCTTGACTTCGTACGACGAGGGTCAATTCTTCCATGATGCTCTGCTCTTCGCCAACAAAGGAAAATGTTTGACGGTGCCCTGAGTGAAGGTCCTCGATGACGGCAGCCGCACACAGGATTGTGTCGTGGGCAATACTTGTTTCCAAGTCGAACGAGAACACCTTGTAGGGGACAGGGAACGGTTCACTCGCTTCGAGGTCTGCAAGTTCACACACCACCGTGCAGTCAACGGCGTATCGGCCTGCTCCACCAGATTTACGCACCGCTTCAAGGCGCGAAAAATCGTCATCTTCGTCCGCCCGTCGATCGATAATCGAGCCTTTGAGCGAGAGGTGCATCCCGAGCCCCTGATCGAGGAACAGGCGATTCAGAAAAGGGATGTCCCCTGAGAAAATCTGCCAACTTTGTTTGGCCAAGGTCTTGCGTAAGCTTGGAACAACAAACGGCTGGCGGACGGTCACCGACCATACTGGCCGCTGTCCCAAATCGGTCAATTTGAGCACCGGGCCTTCGATACCAATCACATCCTCCATTGCTGCAACAGCAGCCAAACGCTGTGTGACATGATCTGGAACTTCCATTCCTTCGCTCCAAACCATGAGAGGGGAGATTTCGAAGGTGGGGCGTAGGCCGTGAACAAGCGCGCAAATCGATTCACCATGTTCGGTACGTCCGAACAATTCGAGCACAGTGGAAGGGGACTTCGAACCATTCAATCCATCGACGGAATGGTAACGGCCACTCACAACACCCATTCGCCCATCAAACAGCATTGCCCTCCCCATTGCATGGCAACCGAGCCATCCTATGGGCCTTCGCTTATCGTCACCCAGACAAAAGGTCACGAAACGACTTCCTCGACCATCAAAGTCGGGAGGAATGCTTGAAAGCCTCATCTACATGGCGAGAAACGCCGTAGGCAGAGTGAATGAAATGAGCGAAGACATCGACTGGGACAGTTTGACCTTTTCACTGACACCAACGGACACAATGTACCTCACCGAAACATCGGCTGATGATCCTTGGATGCCCGGGTCACTCCGCCCGTATGGCCCAATTCCGATGTCCCCTGCTGCTGGCGTTATCAATTACGGACAAGGTCTGTTTGAAGGCATGAAGGCGTTCCGAACATCCAAAGGTCGTGTCGTTTTCTTTCGACCCGAAGAGAATGCTCGAAGAATGCAACGTGGTGCAGACCGTTTGAAAATGCCCCCAGTACCCGAGTCCGTGTTCATCGATGCCGTTGAGCAATGCGTTCAAGCCAACCTCAAATGGCTCCCACCAACTGGGAAAGGCGCCATGTATGTCCGCCCTCTGTTAATGGGATCTGGACCAATTCTTGGCGTTGCGCCTGCTCCATCCTACACATTCCTCGTCTATGTGACACCGGTAGGCCCTTACTTCAAAGGCGGCGTAAATGCCATTGATTTGTTAATTTCAGAAGATCACCACCGTGCTGCCCCAGGTGGATCAGGTGGTGTGAAGGCCATTGGAAACTATGCGCCAGGGATGATGCCAAGTAAGAATGCCAAAGCAGCAGGCTATGCTGAAGTCATTTACCTTGATGCTGAAACTCATTCCTATGTGGAAGAAGTTGGTGCAGCGAACTTTTTCTGTGTCAAAGATGGCGTGCTTTACACACCCGAACTGACCGGCACAATCCTCCCGGGAATCACCCGTAGCTCCATCATCGAATTAGCCCGACACCATGGCATAAAAGTGGTTGAAACGAAGGTGCAAGCAACCTTTGCAATGGAGGCTGATGAAGCATTCTGTTGTGGAACTGCCGCAGTCATATCCCCAATCGGTTCAATCACAAAAGGTGATACAAAAGCAACCTATGGTGACGGAACGCCCGGTCCAATCACTCAGAAACTGTACAGTCAACTTGTTGGGATTCAAAACGAAGAACAAGATGACATCTTTGGATGGCTCCACGAAGTCCCTGTTTGAACTTCAGCGTTTCTTGAAACCAGACCGCTTCTTGAAACTCGAACGTTGAGGTGTCGCCGCTGCGCCCCGCCCCTTCCGTTGAGAACGAGCCCTTCGATCGCCGGTTTGTGGTCCCCGTGCCACTCGGTCTGCATTTGCTTCTTTCTGCTCGCGCTGCATTTGGCGCCATTGAGCACCAATCAATTGAAGCAACTCTTCTTTCGAGTTTGCACCAACTGATTGCTTGGACCCCGTACGTGACACCCACATGCGCCCTTCGCCTTGATGAGGGCGTGAGGGGTGCGAGATGCGTTCTTCTCGCTTGATTTTCTTGAGCCCAAGTTTTCGAGCGGCCAAGAACAAACCTTCGAGGTCTGGCTTGAGCACTGAGGAATCTTTCGGGACTCGTCGACCGCTGCGTCGAGATGTACGAGCATCAAAGTAGCCCGGCCACACGCAAAGTCGGTCTGGGTTGTGGTCCATGTTGGTTCACCTTGTTCGGGGAGTTCTCCCCGATTGGTATGAACCCAACGGAGATTGGATTGCTTCACTCGATGAGGACGCCGTTAATCACGCCGTCCTTACCTGGACGAGATGTGATTCGGACACGACCTTGGTCGGTTTCGATAACAGCGCCCTTCACGAGGATGTTTCGTCGAACGTAGTTTGGATCTGATTCATTCTCAACGACGTTGTGAATGGTTCCGAGGGTGGTCTTCCCCGACTTTGGGTTGTTGATGGAGACGCGGTTTTCCGACATCACACGGACGAGGGTGTTGCCACCGGTCCGGCGGTAAATCTTGCGCTTAGGTGCGCCAACAAGTGCCATTTGCTTCTCGGAAGAAATTTCCGTAGAGCGCTTGCTGCGTGCCTGAACTTTGCGTCCGCCACTGGGTTTTCGTCGAGAGATACCGTGCCATTGTGCCATAGTGAGACCACCTTGCGGAACAAAGCGACAAACAGGGCGTATATGAAAGCAACCCTCAGACACACTTTGCCAAAATCTCTGAAACAACCGTTGACTCTTGTTTTTTCAACACGGCGCGCACTTGGTCTCCCGGGTGTAATTGACCAACGCCAGAAGGCGTTCCAGTGAACAGTAAATCGCCAGCTTGAACAGGTGCCCACTTGATCAAATCTTCAATTTGCATTTGAGGCGTGATGGTCATTTCAAGAAGCGGGGCATCTTGTACGAGTACGTCGTTCACGTACAATTCAAGATGGAGCGCCTCATAGGTGTCAAGGAAACCTTCCCATCCGTTGTACCAAGGCGCAAATGCCCCAACATAGGCACTGCCGCGAAAGCACTTCCCTTTGGTCCAAGGTAATTGTTCGCTTCGAAGTTCTCCTTGGGTCAATCGATCGGTGAGGTCCAAACCAACTGCAATTGCTTCCGGATTGCCTTGATGGTTCAATCGAACCACGAGTTCAACTTCATGGTGGACTTCTCCAGGGTGGCCCGTTACCTGGATTGGGCCGGAGTGCTGAAGGCAGTTGGTTGGCTTGACGAAAAACACAGGGTTGGGGGGTTGCTCGTTACCGAGTTCAACAGCGTGTTTTGCAAATGTTCGGATGGTGCACCACAGGGCCATACTCCCGCCACTGGATTCCCCCTCATGAAGTTCAAGGTTGAGCCAAGGGTCAAATGCTGTGGTCCTGAGGGAGGTCTATGACGCGCGACTGGAGCATACGAAAACGCCGACCGGTACGCAGAAAGAACATCGCGCCTTTGCTCAAAGATCTCGAGGAAGCCCTCGACATTGACCTGTCAGTTGACGGTGCGTTTCTTGAGATGGCCGAATATGGACCTTGGCAAATGGTCCTCGTCAACAAGGTCGCCATCGGCGTGGAAGTAACCAACGACGATGGACAGCGATTTGCATTCCTAACCCTCCGAGGATTCCTCGAGCATACTGATGCCAAAAAGTGGGTTGAAGTTGACCATGGTGCCATTCCTTTCTTGATGAAAGGCGCAGACTGCATGGTTGCAGGCGTTCATGACGCAGATTCAAGCATCGAAGAGGGAGACTTGGTGTGGGTGCGCGACATGACGCACAAACGGCCGCTTGCAATCGGATGGGCAACCCTTCGAGGCGAGGAACTGAAAAACACCACCAAAGGAAAGGGCATCAAAACCCTCCATTGGGTCGGCGATGAGTTGTGGGACATGGAATTGTAAAACCCTTCAGGTGGGAACGCCAAGGGAACAGTAATGAATGATTTAGACTTGGTTGGCACATGCGCTCATCGAAGATTGCTTGTGCACTCTGTTGTCTGTTCTTGCTTGCACCGCTCGCATCGGCCAGTGAACTCGTGGGAGGCCAAGATGAAAACCCCGCAGATGGGGAAGCGCCTTTCACCATCCTTACTCGAGATTCCCCATCGGTTGATGGAGATCAGTGGACCTTGACCATCGAAATGAACCAAGCTGAGTACGACAATGGAACGGAATTCCAAATATCAACACAAATTTGCACAAATGATGGTGTCTGCGACCCACCTACGGCAGCGACGGCTGACATCGACGAGCGGGTACAAACGATCACGCTCACCCCACAATCCGATCACACCTACATCAACTGGCGAGTGAAGGCTGTTTATGAAGACGGAAACAACACAAACTTCCCCCAAGGCTCATGGTACACCACATGGTCATCGTGCTGGCAAAATAATGGTGCGTACGGAGGCGTTGATGCAAACGCAGACCTCAATGGCTGCTCTGCTGAAGAGGAATCGGTTCCAGGTTTCGGAGCAGTGGTTGCATTGACCGGACTCATGGCTGCTGCGGCAGTTACCCGTCGAGATTGACGTGCTCGCTCATTCGCTCAATAAAACGACGCTGTTCGTAGCCCCATTCGATAAGCACGACTTCACATCGTGAACGATCTTCATTGAGCAGTCCATGAGCGAAACCAGCCTGTTGTACATCGCTTGGGACAAGAGGCAAATGAGCGCCTTCGAGGATGACCTTGCACCCATGCTCAACAACCTTGGCTGAGCCAAATCCGAATGAAATCTCGTCCTCATTCGACGCTTTCACAACGACATTCCCTGCTTTAAGAAACCGTTTGAGAGCGGCCATTAATGGGGCGCCGTCGCCTTCAAGCGTTGTCCCGCCATAGGCCGAAAGGAAGGTCAATTCCGTGTCGTTTTGCTCCATGAGGTGATCGAGGTCCCGCTGCTTTGGTACTTTGTTGGCCATGGTTCTCCCCGTGCCTCCACTTGAGCCCGCATTCTTGGTCATGCCGACCATGTGGGCCGATTAAAGACCGTTATTCGATGGATTCTACACCTTCGACCTGAATTTGGAAGGTTTCGAAACTGGCTTCAAGTTTCAAAGTGCAAGGGCCGTCGCAAATTTGCACCCCGTTCTCGACAAGGGTAATGCTCGCATTCGCAGCCCAAACACCGCCAGCGTCGCTGTTGGTTTGGATAAGGCATGGTGAAGGTTGCACCAGGCTTTCGTCACTGAGGGCTGGGAAGGTCGTCCCGTTGAGTGCCGCTATGAGGAGGGTTGGATGTCGTCCTTCGTCCGCTTGATTGTAGTATGAGAGAAATTGCATTTTGAACATCATACCGTCTGTTTCGATGACGTAAAACCCATCATTGGGTTGAACTCGGTGTTCAGCGAAATCGTATGTGTACCACTCCAAGCGATCCTCTGTAGCGTTGGACAGATTACTCGATTCAAAGGCGTTCAAGTCTTCAAAGGGAATTCCCTCGACAAAGCTCCACCGTACGCCCTCTGCGAGGAAAGCATCCGTCTTCGATAGGCGAATCGTGTGGTTGGCTTCATCCGTTGCCGTTTGCCCGGGAATGTCAAGGTGAGTGAACGACGTTTCGTCCGTTGCATCAACAATGGTCGTGAAGGTGGAGCCGTCAGCGCCCAGGCTGGCAGTCACCTTACTTGCGTTTGTAGATGCGGCCGATTGGCTTCCGAATGAACACGTAAATCGTTCATCTTCAGCAACCAGTTCGATCTGCATCGAAGACCAGGAGAGGTCTTCGTCTGCTTCGCTGAAGGTCAAGACAACCAATGCATCATCGGTTGCTATCGATGCGTTTTCACTCGCATCTGATACCAAAATCACGTTCGAAGTCCCAAGGTCAGATTCGTAGTTGACCACCAAAAAGGTCCAACCTGCCGCCACGGCCACCAAGAGGCAGCACGTGACGGCAAGCCAACGTTTCGTACTCATCAATGACCCGCTCATTCTTGCTCACGGCGTTGTGAGATAAGAACGGCACCCACCAACGCAACGATCAATGTGGTCGCCACGAACCCAGGTGTGTTTTCATCAGAGTCCATTGTGTCTGCTGGTTCTGTTGGTTCTTCAACGACGCTTGCGCCGCCAGTTCCGACAATGACCTTACCGTACATGCCCGAGGCAATGTGCGGCTCGCATGCATAGTAGAAGGTGGTGTCATCTGTGGTGAAGGTGTATCGGAAGTCGACGGTCTTGGCGGCTTCACCAGAGGTAACGCCGTCCTGTGTGTATGTGGTCGATTCCTCACCGTCGACTTGGCGGACGTTGTGCGCCATGCCCGAGTCGGTCCATTGCCAGCACACGGTGTCTCCAACAGCGATTGTAACGGTCGCAGGCGAGAACTTCAAGCCGCTTGGTGCGATTCCAACAGTTGCATCACAGTCTGGGAGCGTTGGCTCATCCGCTGGAGGGAGCAAGACTTGATCGATGACGTGGATGACACCGTTGGAGGCTGGGACATCTGCAAGGGTGACGTTGGCCATTTGAGTGCCAACCATCACGGAGGCGCCCGAAACATGAATGGTCAAATCATCACCGTTTGCTGCGGCCACGGTCGTCATGCCTTCTGTGAGGTCTGAGGAAAGGGTGGTTCCAGCAACAACGTGGTAGAGGAGAATGTCTGCAAGAGCAGCGATTTCTTCTGCGGTGTCGTAGGCGTCAAGATCGATACCTGCTGCTGCAAAAGCAGCATCTGTTGGGGCGAACACCGTGTATTCATCAGTGCCGCTCAATGTAGCGACGAGGTCTGCGGTCGTGAGCGCTGCAACCAATGATGTGTGGATGGTTGTTGCGCTTGCGGTCACAGCGAGGTTCACTGCTGGAGTCCACATGTAAGCTGCGCAAATTGCTTCGGTCACATCGGAAACTGCGTGTGTCACTGTGTTGTAGCACCCAGTGATTGTTTGACCCATCATCGAGTAGTTTTCGACGTACATGTACGAGTTGCACTCGACATTGGTAGCGCCTGCCACAATGGTGTGAGACACCATGTTGTAGCAAATGTCGCCCGGTGGAGGCAGAAGGACCTTGTCGATCACGTGGATAACGCCGTTGGTTGTGGCCACGTCGGCAGTGGTGACGGTTGCGCCACCTACGCTGACGACTCCATCGGTGACGGAGAAGGTTGCTTTGTCACCGTTCACCATGTTGACGGACAGGCCATCAGTAACAGCCGAGGATGCAACAGCGCCCGAGAAAACGTGGTAGAGAAGAATGTCGGAGAGGGTTGCGTTCTCTTCAGGGGTGTCGTATGAGGCAAGGTCAATCCCAGCCGCTTCGAAGGCCGCGTCCGTAGGCGCAAAGACGGTGAAAGGTCCGTCGCCTTGGAGGGTCTCGACCAATGCTGCTTGAGAAAGGGCGGCGACAAGGGCCGTGTGGACTCCAGTGGACTGGGCAGTTGCTGGGATGTCCATGGTTGGCTCTGGTGCCGGTGGCATCAAGACTGCGTCAATGACGTGGATGATACCATTGCTTGCTGCGACATCCGCCGTTGTAACCTCAGCGTTGTCGTTGATGGTCACGACGCCATCAGCCACAGCAAAGGAGAGGGTTGCGCCGTTGACGGTTGCTGCGGTCATGCCGTCAGTAACATCTGCTGCGAGAACCGAGCTTGCAATGACGTGGTAAGTGAGAATGTTGGCGAGGCTTTGGTTGTCCTCGTCTGTGGTGAAGGTGCTTAGATCGACTCCAGCGGCTTCAAAAGCGGCGTCAGTTGGTGCGAAGACCGTGAATGGCCCGTCACCTTGAAGCGTTTCGAGGAGGCCTGCTTGAATGACCGCATCGACCAGCGTGTTGTGAACGCCGGTCGCTTGAGCATTTGTGGGAATATCTTCGGTCTCGTCGGCCGCTGCATTCAGTGGAAGTGCGGTCAACAGTAGGCTGGCTAGTATGAGTGTAGCGATTGCTTTGTTCATGGGCCTTGAGGAAAAATTGTCCCCTATAAAGGACTGTTAATTTCCTTAATTGAAAGGCGAGCGATACTCGCTCACATCTGCGGCAATTCTCAATAATTGATTGTACTTTGCAACACGATCGGAGCGCGCTGGCGCTCCAGTCTTGATTTGACCTGCGCGCGTGCCGACTGCCAAATCTGCAATTGTCACATCTTCAGTTTCCCCGCTTCGATGAGAAATCACATTATTGAATCCGTGTGACGAAGCGAGATCCATCGCTTCGAGGGTTTCAGTAACTGTTCCAACCTGGTTAAGTTTCACAAGCATGGCGTTTGCAGCCCCGATTTCAATTCCTTGCGCAAGACGCTCTGATTGAGTCACAAACAGGTCATCGCCCACAGTTTGCACCCTGTGGCCTTCTCGCTTTGTGAAGAGGGACCAGCCCTTCCAGTCGTCTTCTCCGAAGCCGTCTTCGATTGAAAGAATTGGATATTCGTCGAGCCAGCCGGAGTACACATCAGCGAGCGCCTCGCTTGAGAGCACTTGGCCATCCATGTGGTAGCCATCATCGTGATGGAATTCCGTAGCAGCTACGTCCAAAGCGATGCCCATTTGTTCAGTGGAATACCCTGCGCCCTCGATGGCTCGAACCATGTACTTCAGACCCTCTTCATTGGCAGGGAGATTCGGCGCAAAGCCACCTTCATCGCCAACGCCACCAAGCAATCCGTCAGCCTTGAGTTCTTTCTTCAGCGCATGGTAAGTTTCTACGCCTGCCCGGAGGCCCTCTTCAAAGGTGTCAAAACCATGAGGCATGACCATGAATTCTTGGACATCGACGTTCGATGCGGCGTGTGCACCACCGTTGAGGATGTTCAACATTGGAACTGGCATGAGCCCCCCTGCGACGCCACCGATGTACTTCCAAAGAGGCAACTCATGAACGGCAGCACCTGCATGGAGGCATGCCATTGAGGCACCGAGCATTGAATTGGCGCCAAGGTTAGCCTTGTTCTGCGTACCATCCATTTCAATCATGACCTCGTCGATGACACGTTGTTCATCGACAGGCAAGCCAACCAGTGCTTCAGCGATCCGCTCCGTGACGTTATCAACCGCTGACTGCACTCCTTTTCCGAGGTAGCGAGAGGCATCGCCATCGCGCATTTCGAGTGCTTCGTATGCACCAGTGGAAGCACCAGAGGGGACAGCTGCCCGACCAAGCAAGGCCCCGTCAACAAAGCAATCCACCTCGACCGTTGGATTACCGCGGCTATCAAGGATCATTCGTGCATCGAGGCCAGTAATGTGTCCGGACATAACATTCCCTACCTACGCCTGTCGAAGACGCTCTTTGAAGTAAACGGCCAAGTTTCTACCTCTGGCAAGTGATGAAACCAATCATAGACATCCGAAGAAGGCTTTTTATCCCCGTCGTTCTTTGGTTCCATTTTAGAGGCTTTTATTCCACCGGTTTTTTTACCCGAACAGGTAGGAAAACAAGGTATTGTTTCCACATAATACTCGATGAGCAGGTTTCATATACCCAAAGCGGAAGCGCCAGTCATGCCTCGTGTTGCTGAAATCGATCGTGCTATCCTCGCTCAACTCCGAAAGAACGGTCGAATGTCCTATGTGGACCTCGCACGAGAAGTAAGCGCGTCCGAACGCACCGTTCGAACCCACGTCCGTAAGATGGAAGAAGAAGGCACCATTCGAGGCTACACCGTTCGAGAAGGTGGGGTTGGACTCACTGCTCTCGTCCGAATCAAGGTTTCACCAGGTGCTGAAATTGGCTCCTTTGCTTCAGAAGTGACGGGCTGGGAAGGCATTGAAATCATCTACGAAATTTCAGGCGACGCTGACTTGGTTGCTCTTGTCCACGTCGATGACACAATGTCGCTGCGCACCTTGCTCGACAAAATGTGGCTTGCTGCCCCAAACGAAATCGCTTCAACAACCACTGAACTCGTGCTTGAGCAGTATTGATTACTCTTCTTCACTGGCTGAGGGCGACGGTTTGACTTCTGGCTTCTTCGCTGGTTCGGGCACTCCATAATCGATGCCGCAGCTACGGCACACCATTTTGTCGTCCCAATCACATTGTCGTCGGCAGCCAGACATTGAATCGCTTCCTGTTCAAGCCTTCCATTTGACAGAGCAACCGATGGATTCAGTTTGATCAACGCTCGGCTTGGACCCCGAGAGCATGGCTTCAATTGCGTCGCTCAGTTCTTGAGTGGTGACCTTCGTTGGATCCTTTGGTGAATCATCCATTCGGCCTTGGTACACCAACGCCCCGTCACTGTTGAAGAGGAAAAATTCCGGCGTGCGCTTTGCACCGTAAGCATGAGCAACGTCTTGAGTTGAATCGTGGAGGTATGGATATCCCATGCCCTCGGCCCGGGTTTGCATGTGTTCAAAGGAATCATTGGGATAGACTTCTGGGTCATTGGAATTAATGCCAACAAAGCCTATGTCGCGGTCCTTGCATGCTTGGGCCATAGCCTCCATTCGGCTGATGTTTGCAATTACATACGGGCAGTGATTGCATTCGAATACGATCACGGTTCCATTTGCCCCAGATGCTGCATCAAACGACATCGTTTGCGGACCCACTTGGACATGTGCATTCGTCAATTCAAACGGTGGGGCTCGGTCGCCGGTTGAGAGGGTCATGTACTTGCCCCTTGGTTCGAACCACTAAAAAACTTGTATTATTTTTTTGCCGGGATGGATGTTATAAATCACTCGTTGAAATCTGGTTGGATGTTCCTCGTTGCCCTCATTCCGTTAGTGGGCGGTATTTTGCTCCTCGTTTGGTGTATCTCCGATGGAGAAGCGTTCGACAACGCCTACGGCGCTGTTCCAACCAACACCCTTTGAGGCAACGAACGCCCAAGCGTTCAAGTTCTGAACCTTGAAGCATTCACCATGGAACCGCTGACTGTCAAGTGTGGCGGCCATATCACGCTCATCTTTTCCATCTGGAAAGACGCACGGCTTGCTCGTTTCCAAGGAAGCAGGGGTGCTGGGTTCAACGTAATTGACGGTGTTGAAGTCACCCTTGAACACACCAGCACCAACCAGGCTACTTCCCCACGTTTTCTTTCTCACGGATCTTCGTTAGACGAGGCCCCCAAGGGTGTCGAAGATGGGACGCTTGAGGTTGATGTCACAGCAATGGATGGAACTAAGATTGAACATTCGTTAAGCCTCTACACTGACCTCTTCGAAGCGTTGCGCGATTCGAGGTTGGTAAAGCGAGAAGATTCGTTTAGCCTATCGGTCGTTCTGTCGTTGCCGGTCAGTCAAGGATTTGGTATGTCAGCTGCCGGTCTTGTCGCAGTAGCGAGAGCATTTCACGCCCACACGAGGGTCGGGCGTGACGACCAATACTTACGCATCGCTCATCGAATCGAACGCCTGCATAGCGGTGGCCTCGGCGATGTACTTGGTATCGCAGCGGGTGGAATCGAGTTGCGCACAGAGGCTGGTGCCCCAGGATCTGGTGGCCAAGCGGTCGGTTTCGAGGCATCACAACCTGTGCTCCTGGTTTGGAAACCGGAAGAAGCCCGCCACACCTCGAATTACATTGACGACCAACAATGGCAACAGTCCATTTCCGCGGCTGGCGAGAAAGCGGTTCGAACCCTTCGACTGAATGACTGGGGCCCAAATGCATGGAGCGATTTGATGCTTCAATCCAGAACATTTGCTCAGGCATCGAAATTAATGGAAGAACCTGCTCGCTCTGCACTCAACTCGAAAGTGATGGATCAACTGCGTGCGTTGGATTTACACTCAAGAGTCTACGTGCGGCTGTGCATGCTTGGCGTCTCCTTAGCTGTGCTTCCACGACGATTGGATGAGCCCCTCACGACCAACGAAGTCAACACAATCTCTCAAGCGCTCCAAACATTGGGCTTGGGGGTAAAGGCCACCACCATTGGGTGAATCAATCATTGGCGTCAAAGGCCGAAAGGTCAAGAACACTGGCGTCCAAGAGGGTGCAACCTGGCATAAACAAGTTTTCACTGAACCCGTGGCGATACACAACCGCTCCACTGCCCCATTCCTCGATGTAACGGTCCATCTGCTTGGCCATTTTCTTCCGTTGGAATTCCACATCAGCACCATAGAAGTGCTTGGCGTCAATCCAAGCCACTGGTCGGTCATTGATGTAAACGTGGTCGAGGAAAAGAATATCCGGCGTGCGCACAGGTCTGCCAAGTTCTTTCTTTTGTTCCTTGACCATTTCTGGCTGGCGTCTCAAACGCACGCCTTGTTCCTCAAACCAATCTGCGAGAACGTCTTCGAAGAGATCTGCTTTTTCTTGGGATTCTCCTTGGTCGACGTTTGAAACACGATCTGCGGCCTCGGCTGCTTCGAATTCCTTTTGCTCGCGCTTGCTCAAACGGCTTGGCTCTCGCAGGCTTTCCTTGATTTTGGTTTTGGACCATCGCATCTCCTCAAGAATGAGGCGGAAAACGTTCATCGGAGGGCCATCGAAGCGTTGCGAAAGATCAACAACGCTTACACCTTCTTTGTACAAACGAAGCATTTCTTTCGCCCTCGAGCGCAAGCGCCCGTGCCCGTAGACTGTTTTCTGTTGCATGAGGGCAGACCGAAGGGATAGAGCTTGGTCGAGGTTCATACTATGCGGTTCAACGATTTTAGCAAGTTCATCAACACGTTCATCGTCAAGCCATCCAAATTCACCTTTGCGAAGAACCAGTTTCGCAAGGGCTTCCTCATCCTTCAATGGCACCGGTAAAGTTGTCCATGTGAAGTGATGCGTGTTCGGCTCCTTTAGATCATCAGGGAACCCCATGGGCGGTTCCTTTCGTTCGAAACGTCGGTTGGCTTTGTCCTCCATAGCCGTGATTTGCTCAGCATTCCGCTCCACAAGCACCGCTTTGGAAACACCGCCGTAGCGCTTTGGCTTGCGGTTTTGACCCCCTCGGTGTGAACGGTTGTTGTTGCGCGAACGTCCTTGGCGACCGCCCCTCTTGTTCGAGGAATTGGGACGTTTCTCTCCCCCGTTTTGGTCGCTCATTGATATAGGTCGGTGCCGAGGCTCCTTGAACACTCGCTTTCATTCTGATTCATCAAAACCGGCCTCAAGAGATTCTGGAATGGGGTGAATTCCGAGACTGATTGCATCGTTAAGCCACTGTTTGGCCATTGCTCGGGGCAAGCGGTTGACACGCCCGCGCATGAATCGAGCCCACCAGCGCACGTTCCACCATGCAGCGATTTCGACACCTGCATTTTCTTCGCCCCAAACGGTCACGGCGAGGCGAAGGTTGGCGATCGCAGTACCAAGTGGGCGCCCCTCTCGTTGTTGGCCACACCACGTGAATTCAACCTCAAGGAAGCGAGGTGATTCGCTCTGACGAATGGAGTGCACGACCCACATCTCTTCAAGCAAGCGCTGGCGTTCAACTCGATGAAGGTCGAATTGTTGACCTTCGTTTAGTTCACCGTTTTGTTGTGAAAGAATGCGTCCTGCGGAAGAATGCCAACTGGGCCAACAGTTCAAGTTCAGCAAGTTGGCCATGAACTGGTGGCTTTCCAAGGGCTCGAGTGACTGTCGCCATACTCCTTGAGGTGCCCCCATGAATCTTCGTGGTACGGTTTCTCTTTCAACATGTGGGGTACGAAAAAAGCGGGGTTTCAAATGCAATAAGTCGTTACGATAACCATGCGATGGACACCTGTGGTGCTGATTTCAGTTCTTTTGGTGTGTGCTTCGATGGCTGCCATCCCTCTCAATGCTGCGACCCTCGTAGCAAAGAACAGCGTCGACCATGCTGTGGAGGACAACGAAACCACCGACCTTGCCTTTGGCTGGGTCACGAGTGCCGGTGGTGCCGGTGATGATTTCATATCACAGTCAACCATCTATGCAAACGGTACCTTCCTTGTCGCAGGTAGCTATGAAGGTGATATTCAGTTTAGGGACCAAATCGATGGGTATGGTGCCAGCGGAGGTTCAACCGACCGCGATGCGTTCTTAGGGTGGGTGAACCCCAACGGCACTTGGAACGCAAGCATCGCTTTCGGTAGTTCCGGCATCGACTCGATCGAAGCTGTTGCATTGCTCTCGAACGGCGATGCAATTCTTGCAGGCACCTATTGCTTGAACAGCGTTGGCTTCCAATGTGAATTAGCACTTGATGGTGTGAATTCCCTTACGAAAAACGACGAAGACGATGATGGGAACGTGTTCCTCGCCCGCCTGAACGGCGACGGAACATGGGCGTGGACCACTCAAATTGGCAACGAATACGACAACTTCGTGTTCGATATGATGGTCACGCCGACCGATGAAATTCACGTGGGCGTGCTCTACCGGGACACGATGGACTTCAACGGAGAGATTCTCCCCGCTGGAACCCAAACGACGATGATGATTGCTGTCTTTGGAGAAGGAGGCAATCCCCTCACACATGTTGTGCTCGAAACTCAAGATGGCATCGAGCCAGTTGGGGGCTTGTGCCTTGATGGAGCAGGCCAAGCCTACGTCGCTGCTACCTTCAACGGTGAAGTATTAGCAGGTGAAACACTGCTCACTTCTTACGGACAAACGGATCTCATGGTTGCATCCTATCAGGCCAGTGAATGGGCATGGGCCATCTCTGGGGGAAGCGTCAATGAAGACAGAGCATGGGATTGTTCTGGGTCACCAACTCAAGGCCTCACCGTGGTCGGTGAATTCATTGGTAACGCCACATTTGGGGAGTTCTTCACCGACACCTCGGACAGCACTGATATGATCCTCGGACGCGTTTCTTCTTCTGGCGCTTGGTCCGGAATCGCCACAGCAGGAGGCTCTGGTGTCGACCGTGCCACTGGCGTCATTACGAATGACATTGGTGACATTGTCATCGCTGGAACGACATCTGCAGGCCTAAACATCGGAATTGATCAACTCGACGACATCGATGGTATCGACGATGGCACCCACAATGACATCTTCCTCGCATCCTACCTAGACAACGATTCATGGGGATGGGCGGTTTCTGCTGGCGGTGACGGGAATGACGAACCCACCGACCTCACGTTTGCCCTCGATGGCTCCCCCTTGCTTTCCTTCATGCTCAGCAGCACTGCGAACATTGGTATCCATAGCGCGACCAGTTACGGTGGCTACGATGTTGGCGTTTGGCTTTACCAAACCGATCGAGATTCTGACGGCATCCTCGATGGCGAAGACAACTGCCCGCGAGTGACAAACACTGCACAAGGGAATCATGATGGTGATTTATTCGGTGACGATTGTGATGGCGATGATGACAACGACGGCGTTGTTGATGCGTTGGACGATTGCCCGACTGGTGAGATGAATTGGGCATCAGATGCCTCTACCGACCATGACAGTGATGGCTGCCAAGACAGCGGAGAGGATTTTGACGATGATGAAGATACTGTCTTCGATTTCGCTGATTTGTGCCCCTTGGGGCCCGTTGGCTGGATTTCCACACCTGAAGAGGACAACGAAGGCGATGGATGCGCTGATTACGACACAGACGAAGACGGCTTCATCGACCAAATGGACAACTGTCCATCGGCGGCGAACCCGACCCAATCCGACCTTGATGATGACGGACTTGGCGATGCATGTGATGTCGACGAAGATGGCGATGGCGTCGCCCTTCCAGAAGACAAGTGCCCGAGGGACGCAGAATCATGGACATCGACGAATTCAAACGATTATGACCAGGATGGTTGCCAAGATGCAACGAATGATGACGATGATGACAACGATGGGTACATCGATGCGGTCGATTCATGCCCTAAAGGAGCGATCAATTGGAATGTGGACGGAATGAATTCAGAATTTGACCACGACCAAGATGGCTGCAAAGATGCTGGTGAGGACATTGATGATGACAACGACGGGTACCAAGATCCTGTTGATGCTTGCCCAATTGGGTTGGTTGGCGTCGCACCGCCCGGCCAAGATACAGATGCAGATGGTTGCATCGACGGAGCAGAAGACGATGATGACGATAACGACGGCGTCGTGGATGACGTTGATGCCTGCCCACAAACTCCAGCCTTCGCCCAAGTTGGCGTCCAAGGGTGCAGCATGTCTCAATTAGACGACGATCTCGATGGCGTTTCGAACGCAGATGATATGTGCCTCAACAGTCTTCCAGGCCGAGTGGTGGATGCAACTGGTTGTGCCATCATCAATCAATCAAACGAACAGAGTGCCTCATCCGATGAGACAAACATGACAATGTGGCTGTTCATCCTTGCCGGTGTCCTGTTGGTTGCAGCTGGCGCCGTGACACTCAGTGGAAATCAAAGGAAAGCGGAAACGAAGGAAATGCCTCCAAAGCGCCCTGTTGGACTTGATGAGGCAATGAACACGACTCACCTGCATGAAGCAGAATAATCGATAGATAGAGCAGCAATCTGTCATGTTGAGCGACTTATTAAATATTCAAAGAAACACCTTGGGTTATGAAGACCCTCACAAAGGCACTGGCGATTGGCGTATTGATGGTGCTGCTTGCTGCTGCACCAGCGATTCAAGGAAGTTCCTCAGGAAAGCACAACCAAGCGTCTGCTGGTTGCACATGCCACTACAACGCCGGTGGTATCACGGCGACAAACGACTTCCCCACCTCCTACAATGCAGGCCAAGTATACAGCATCAACATCGGCCATACCGGTGGATCCCAAGCCTTTGTTGGTGGATTCAACGTTGTGGTCAACAAAGGCACCATTCAAAACGCTGGGAGCGGCGTTCAAATCTCGGGCGGCACAAGTGCAACGCACACCAGCTCAGGCCAACTTGGATGGACCTTCGACTGGCAAGCACCGAGCGCAGGCAGCGGAACGGTCAGCGTCGACATCGCCGTGATGCAAGCAAATGGTAACAATCAGAATTCCGGGGATGCATGGAATACAGACAGTGTTTCAATCACCGAAATTGTTGTCCAGAACACCCCGCCAGTAGCCACAAATGTCTACGTGAGCACTCCCCAAGGCACCTCCGCTACTACGCAAGCCTACCACGATGAAGTGTTGATTGCAAGTTACGATTTCAACGACAACGATGGGGATTCGGAAGCCAACAGTCAAATTCGATGGACAAAGGATGGAAGCCTGGCTTCCGCTTACAACGACAACCCAATGATCGATGACATGCAGACTTCCGTTGGTGAAGTTTGGACCTTCACTGTGACGCCCAACGATGGCACTGATCTCGGCTCCACCGTTTCCGCCTCAAACAGCATCGAGATCATCGATTACGACTCGGATAGCGATGGATACGGCGACCAAGTTGACGCATTCCCAAATGATCCAAACGAGCATGCTGATGCTGATCTTGACGGAACCGGTGACAACGCAGACACCGATGATGACAACGATGGCACAGACGATTCAGAGGATGCATTCCCACTTGATGCAAACGAGGACACCGACACCGACAACGATGGAACTGGGAACAATGCTGACACTGATGACGATGCTGATGGCGTGCTCGATATCAACGATGCATTCCCACTTGATGCCAACGAAGACACGGACACAGACAACGATGGAACTGGCGACAACGCTGACACAGACGACGACGGAGATGGAACACCAGATTCGACCGATCTGTTCCCGCTTGACGCTTCAGAAGACAGCGATGCTGACAGTGATGGAACCGGTGATAACGCCGATCAAGACGATGACAACGATGGTGCATTGGACGTCAATGATGCATTCCCACTTGATTCAAGTGAATCTGTTGACACCGACGCTGATGGGACTGGAAACAACGCTGACACAGACGACGACGACGATGGTGTGCTCGATGCTGCCGATGACTTCCCACTCGATGCTACAGAATCCAGCGATGCCGATGAGGACGGCACAGGCGACAATGCAGACACCGATGATGACAACGACGGTGCACTCGACTCCGATGATGCATTCCCCTTCGACTCAACTGAAACCATCGACACCGATGGCGATGGCACAGGCGACAATGCTGACACCGATGACGACAATGACGGTTTGATGGATGTTGATGAAGCAACAGCAGGAACAAACCCAATCGTTGCCGATACAGATGGTGATGGCGATGAGGACGGAGCTGATGCATTCCCACTCGATTCAACCGAAACCACCGACACCGACAACGATGGTGTTGGTGACAACGCAGACACCTTCCCCGAAGATGCAACTGAAACGATTGACAGCGATCAAGATGGCGTTGGCAACAATGCAGATGCGTTCCCCAATGATGCAACTGAAACGCTGGATTCCGACAACGATGGTGTTGGCGACAACGCTGACTGGGCACCTACTGATGCGACTGAAACCATGGACTCCGATGATGATGGTGTTGGTGACAACGCAGATGCATTCCCTGAAGACGCCAGTGAGACAATGGATTCCGATGGCGATGGCGTTGGCGATGTTGCCCAAGCTGCAGCAGAAGCTGATGCAGAAGCAACTCGAAACATGATCATCATCGCGCTCCTTGTGATTGGCGTACTCGGCGGTGGAGCAGTGATGTTCCTACGTCGTGGTGGACAAGAAGAAGAATCAACAAAATCCTTCGAACAGCCCCTCACGGCATCTCATGGAATGGCCATGCCTGCAGCACAGCCTGCAACCATTGCCACGCCTGTTGCTGCTCAACCTGTGGTAGTCGCACAAGAGCCAACGGTGCTCCAACAGTGGACCGATGAAAATGGATACACATGGAGATCCATGAGCGACGGGACCACCCACTGGTGGACTGGAACTGAATGGCAACGTGCGTGATCACGCATAGACCACTGCTGGTGAAAGTGGCATAGCGCCACCCGCTCGTCCTGTTTCGTCTTCAGGAGATTCGCCCAGCACGACCTTGACCTGTTCAAGTCCGAGTTCGTCAGCAATGAAGGAGGCACGAGCCGACAAGGCTGCGACCTCATCGAGTGAACTGCGAATCAAAACCCTCGAATCATCGTCCCACTTGAACACTTGAGGGAGCATTTTTTTGCCCCAAAAAGCCATGATCTCCCCTTTTCGATCCCCTTGAGTGATCTCCATTTGGCTGAGCACACTCACGAATTGCTTAGGATTACCACCTTCTTCAAGGAATTCAAGCGCACGCACGGCAAGGCTTCGCTTCCATGTTGGAGCGACGATGATGGTTGCTGATGTTGCGGGTCCATCCAAGTGGCGTTCTGCCACGTCCTTGATTTTCCGAGCGGACTCGAGGAAACTTCGAGTGATGGTTTCGCTATCAAGCGCAGTTTGCTCCTCGGGCGTCATTTCAGCCGGAAGAGGCATTTCTGTTCCACTGATCAGGCCATCCATACCGAGGGTTGCCCACCACTCTTCCGCAAGGTGTGGTGTCGAGATTGAGATCATGTGAGCCCATTGACGAAGCAGGTTCGTAGCGAGAGCGGGGTTATTGCCACCCCTTCGCACGTACCAGTTGACATCTTTGACAAGTTCATAGTGAGACAATTCAACCGCTCGGCGGAGGTCATAGACATCCATTGCAGCCTGGAATTCTGCAACTCGTTGCTTCAAGCGCCCTTCGAACCAAACATCCATTGGACCAGAGACTCCATCCCAAGCCATCAATCGTTCAGGCATTGAATACAACTGCATCATCACACGGTAATTGGCTTCAAGTGCCGTATCGGACCAATCCATACCTGCCGTCGGGTTGGCAGCAAAGAGAATGAACAAACGAACTGTGTCTGCACCATACTGTTCAATCATATCTTCTGGAGAAACCGTGTTTCCGAGTGACTTGCTCATCTTTGCAGAACGTTCTGTGAGGTCATCCCCACAATGAGGACAAGGCGAACCTGCATGATCGACTGAGAAGGTGAGTCCACATGATTCGCACCAAGGTGCTTGCTTGTTGACCATGCCTTGACAGAGCAACTCGTTGAACGGTTCGTCGATGCTGTGCAAGCCCAAATCACGGAGTGCTTTGGTCCAAAAGCGAGCGTAGATGAGGTGCATTTGAGCGTGTTCAATACCACCGCAATAGAAATCCACGTTCATCCAGTGGTTCGCGATTGCGTCCTCGAAGCAAGCATCGTCGTTGAGTGCGTCGGTGTACCTCAAGAAGTACCACGAAGAATCAACAAAGGTGTCCATCGTATCTGTCTCACGGCGGGCTGGTTTGCCGCATGTAGGGCAGTCTGCTGCCAAAAACGAGGCGGAGGTCTCCAACGGATTGCCTTGGCCAAACACCACATCACGGGGCAATTCAACAGGTAAATCTGCAGCAGGGACGGGTACGGCGCCGCAGCCATCACAATGAATCACGGGAATTGGTGTGCCCCAGTAGCGTTGTCGGGAAACCAGCCAAGGCCGAATTTTCCAGTTGATTGTTTGCGTGCCAGCTCCTTTTGCTTCAAGGGCCTTGACGATGGCGGATTTGGCTTCATCGCCATACAATCCATCGAACCCTTCGATTGGGCTGTTGACCATCCACCCAAGGTCGCACTCTGCTTTCTTCAGTTCTGCTTCCGAATCGCCTCCCTCACTCATCGTGAGGACGCGTTGAATCGGGATGTTGTATGATTTTGCAAAATCAAAGTCTCGATCATCGTGACCAGGTACCGCCATGACTGCACCGGTACCGTAGCTTGCAATCACGAAATTACCAGCCCAAATTGGGATCTTCTGTCCTGTGAGGGGGTGGATGGCGTTTGCGCCCAACGGTACACCGCGCTTTTTGTTCATGTTTTTGATGCGATCAAATTCGCTCATTGCTGATACTTCATCGTGAAGCGCTTGCCATTCCGCCTCATTTGGCGTGCCTTTGACGAGCGACGCAGCAAGCGGGTGTTCTGGTGCAAGGGTCACGAATGTGGTCCCAAAGAGGGTATCTGGACGGGTTGTGAACACCGTGAGGGTTTCTTCTCGACCTTCAATGTCGAAGGTGATTTCGGCGCCTTCTGAACGGCCAAGCCAATCACGTTGCAGGGATTTCACATTCTCGGGGAAAGCGATTGTGTCAAGACCGTCGACCAATTCTTGTGCGTACTTTGGAATGTCAAGGAACCATTGGCTCATCTCTTTCTGGACAACCGGTCCGTTGCATCGCCAACATCGGCCTGCTTTGACTTGTTCATTGGCCAACACGGTCTCACATTGTGAACACCAATTCACAGGGGCAAATTGCTGGTAAGCAAGGCCCTTTTCGATGAACTTCGTGAAGAACCATTGATTCCATTTGTAGTAGCGTGGGTCGTGACTCTTCACTTGACGGCGCCAATCGTACGAGAAACCCATTCGCTTGATTTGCTCCGTGATCGATGCCATGTTCCGCTCGGTGATGTCATGCGGGTGGGCGTTTTCCTTGATGGCTGCATTTTCAGCAGGCATGCCAAAGGAGTCGAAACCCATTGGATAGAGCACATCGAAGCCCATCATCCGCTTGTACCGGGCCACTGCGTCACCGATCGAGTAATTACGGACGTGACCCATGTGCATCTTCCCGCTTGGGTAAGGGTACATTTCGAGGCAGTAGAACTTCGGTCGATTGTCACGAATGTCACGCTCAAACAGGCGAGCTTCGTTCCATTTCTTTTGCCAAATCAATTCCGAATCGGGAGAAAATAGCATGCTCATAGACTCACCATTCCCCTTCGGGGCGTTCATGCCACAGGCATTCTTGTCTTGAAGGCGACTCTTCATGAGTCCCCTCAAACTGGGCTAAGGTATGGCGAAGCGAATCACCGTGAAGGTGCCAGTTCGAATCGACCTTGCAGGTGGCTGGACCGATGTCCCTGCTTACTGCACATCACACATGGGTGAAGTCGTCAGCATTGCCATTGATCAGTATGTGACTGCCACATGTGATGTCGATGAACAACGAAAAATCAAGGTCACCTATCAAACGGACATGCCAACTGGTTGTGGCCTCGGCACTTCCGGGGCCATGAACGTGGCTCTTATTGCAGCAATTCGCCCATTGAACGAAAATCCGGCTCACATTGCAGAAAAGGCGTATCAATTTGAAGCGGTCCTTGGCAACACTGGCGGACGCCAAGACCAGTGGGCGAGTGCCTTCGGTGGTGTGCAGCACCTTTGCTTTGAGGGACATACAGTGCGGCGAACTTCATTGAAGCCATCTGTTGAATTCACCGATTGGCTTCGCCAACATCTGATGCTGTTTGATACGGGCCTGCCTCATGTCTCTGGCGACCTGCATCAATCCGTTTGGGAACGCTACGCTCAGGGTGACGAGGCGGTTACGGAAGGCTTGAATGAGTTGCAGCGGGCTGGCCGAACCATGCATATGGCCATTGCCAAGGAGCAGAAAACAGCGTTCAGTGAAGCATTGAGATCTGTGATGAACGGTGTTGAATTGCTAAACCCTGCTCTCCATGCCCCTTTTCGTAGCGTGCTTGAACCGCTCGAGGCATCCGGCGAAGTCATCGCGTGGAAAGCCATGGGGGCTGGAGGCGGTGGTGTCGTTGGCGTGTTACGAAATCAAGGAACTGCGGCTGCACAACGAATCAAAAAGGCAGCAGAGTCGGTGAATTGGACGCACCTTGAGTGGAACATCGATTTCGAAGGCCTTCAACGAACTGAAATCATCAATCACGGATGAAATCATCATTGGTTTCGAGCAAGAAAATGGCTTCTCTTGTGAGCTTGTAGCGGTTTTTGATGCCCATCTTTCGCTTCTCGACGAGGCCGAACTTTTGCAGGGTGCGCAAATGGTGTGAAACCAATTGTTGACTCTTCTCGAGGCGCTTGGCTAATTCAGCCTGGGTTGGGAATTCACCCATTGGGCCATCAGCATCCAAGAGCGTCAGGATTTTTCCTTGCAGGCTGTTCGGATCTGGAGAGAGCGGTGGGACTGGGAGTTCCTCTTGGCTCATGCCCGGATTCATCGTATTGGTGAGCGGGTAGTAACGCACGAGGCGCCCATCTTTGCTTCGCCAGATTGCTTCCTCGGACTCTAGAATTCGAAGATGGTGGGTGATTTGTCCGTTGCTCATGTCAAGCGCAGCCATCAAAGCACGGAAGTGACATCCAGGGTTTGCCGTCAGGTATCCCATCAGGCGTCCACGCTGGTAGCGCCCATCGGTGGTCTCATGCGTTCTGCCAACCATGCCAAGGAACCACAAGCCTGCGGCTGTAGAAGGAATTCTGAAGGATTCGTTTCCAAGAACAACGGTGACGAGCAAGGAGAGCAGCGATGTGGTCGTGATCACGACGACCAGTGTTGTTGCGATCGGTGTGGTTTGTTCATCGCTGGCCAACTGGCTTGGAACATCCGATTGTTGCTCTGCTGGTTGTTCAACGACCGGACTGGTTTCGGTTTCGACGCCAGTCAACTCGAGGGAGGGGGCTTGGAAGTTTGCACACTGTGGAGCGGCGGCCGTACTGACGGCTTGGTAGGTTCCCGACCAACCTTGCTGAGGGGTCCACGAACCGAGTGCGGCACGGGAGAGCAACAATTGACCCTCTTGTGGGCTGTCGAGGATCCAACACGTGCCATCCTCAGTTAGGAGGCCCGACCATGTTCCACTCACAAGGCGTGCTTCCTCAGGTTGGGGCTCTGTGATGAGTTCTACAGGTTCTGGCGCCACGGTCTCGACAATTGGCCATTCGAACAGGAAGCCGGCGGAAGTGCTCGGGTTCGCTTCGAGGGTCACAATCATCTGATAGGTGCCGTCGGGCAGGGTAGCGTTGTTGAAATCAACCATGTTGACTTCGCCAACATTGAGCACCAATTGCTCCTCAGCGCTGTAAGGCAAACTGAGGTGCCTTCCATCGTGCTCGTTGCACAGCGATGCTTGGCGGTGAACTTCCTCAGACGCATCGACATCTACGATCGAAACTGTTACTGAACAAGGACCAATCCATCGCAAATCAACTTCACTCACTTGCGGGGCAACCGTTACACTGAGATCAAATCCGTTTTCGATTCCTGAAAGAGAAGTGGATAAATCAAGAGGCAATGGCTGAGCGCAGTTTGTGGCGGTAAGACGCTCGTAGTCAATGCTGTTTGAACTGGAAAGGTGCAGTTGAGGTACTTCGACGATGGCAGTGTAATACCCTGACGAGATTTGGCACCCGAGCAAATCGGTAAAGGTCCAATCTGGCAGCGTGAACATTGCTTCCTCTTCTGGATCGAGGTTGTAGTCTAAGTCAACCGCGTTACAGGTCTTGAGCGAACGGCTGTCGAAGACGACATCGCCTTGATCGTTGACAATCCAAAGTTCAGCACGGCATGTGTCGGTGAACCGCATCGATTGCTGTTCATCGCCAACATTCTCCATCAGCATGGAAGTGGACATCATTTCGCCGTCCCCGTACAATCCATCTTCGAGTCCAGTGATGCTTACCTCAAGTTGATCCTGCCATTCAACCGTGAAATCGTCAGCAGGAAGAGCGATGTCGAGGTTCAAAGAGGCGCTAAGAGCGTTGCCCGGAAGGGCGACTGAAATGACGTTTTGACCTGCTTCTAGAGCACCAGCGGGGAGCAGTCGTTGCTCAAGGAGGGTTTGTTCAAACGCCTCGATTTGTGTAAATGATGGAAGGCACTGCGACGAAAGGGACGTAGCCTCATTCACGCTGTACTGCAACAAGCATCCACCGAGGTCTGGAAGGATGATTGGTGCCGCTGTTGGATTGTACATCGTCACCGTAAGCACAATTTCTTCGCTCGAGACAAGAGGGCCGAGGCGACTGGTTGCTTCGATTGCCATGGTAAGGTCGGATGGTGGAATGACATCGGTCTGAAGGTGAATTTGGTGGCTCGAGGTGAGGCCGGTTGCGGTGTGAAGCACAATGGCTGTGTACCAACCCGGCTGCACTTCATTTCCATCATCAGTAAGAAGGTTCCATTCAACCGCTGAAAACACGTTGCTTTCTCCAGATGCGAGGTCCTCGATTTGAGATTGACCGCGGCAAAGGCTTTGCTCATCGACGATCAGTTCGCCGCTTGGATTCATGATCTGCAACACAGCACCGCACGAGGGATCGTTTTCATAGGTCGTCGCAGCACCGTTGTTGGTCAGTGTTGGCTGAAGAATAACCGTGTCTCCAGTGACATAATAGCCCTTTTCTGCGTCGAGGTTAAGGGTTGACTCGAAGGCCAAATCTCCAGTATCTGCTTGAGCAATTGCAGGCAGCATCGAGAGCAAGAGCAGGGTCACAAGAACCGCTGCACCGCCACGCATACGCCCCGCCATGTGCAGAGAGAGGTTCTCATCACTTGAAAGCCCAGCGGTACATACGGTGTGTGAAGGCGAGGCACCAATGAATCCAGTGACGATTATTGAGAATGAGCGGATCGTGGTACTGCAAGCCCAACTTGGCGAGTGGGACAACCTCAATCACCTCATCGTATGCCAGCAAACAAACCAAGCAGTGATCATCGATCCATTCGATGGCGCCTACTGGCAAAACACCTGCGCTCAACATGGCTGGGTGCTCGATCAAGTCTGGTTGACGCACAGTCACTGGGACCATGCCAAAGGAGTGGAGGCACTGAAAGAAGCATTGGGCAGTTCACTTCGTGTCCACTGCCATGCTTTTGAACGGCAACGAGGATGGAAGGGCGAGGTCGATGAAGAATGGCAACATCAACCAAATTCACATGTGAAGTTGAAATGTGGTTCGTTAGAATTCGAGGCCCACTGTACACCTGGCCATACGCCTGGCCACACCACGTTCATCGGGGAAGGGCTCGTCATTTCCGGCGATTGTTTATTCCTTGGGCGGTGCGGACGAACCGATTTGTATGGAGGCGATCCCGAAGTTCAGCGGTCTACATTGCACTACCTTCGCAACCAAATGCTACAATTGGACGAAGCAACGATTGTCCTCCCCGGTCACCAGTACCAACTTTCTGATGGACAGACGCCCACAACGATGGTGGTCGGTGAGGTCCTTCGAACGAATGAGGCCTTGCTTGCTCTTGATGACGATAAGGCATGGACAAACCTACCGTTCCTGGCATTTGATGACTCCATGGCAGAAAGCGCTCGTCGAAAGCGCAGCCAAGATTCTTGAGTCGATCACAGATTGTCCAAGTCCATCATGGTGGGGATGGCGGCTTGTGTTGCCGCTTGTTCAGCCATTTCGTGCTGCTTCCATTGTGGAAGAGCGGATGGCTCTTCCCAACCAAGCGCCCTTGCTTCGTCGAGTTGCCCCGCTGCAACATAATGATCAATCCACGCAAGTCGGCGCTCTTCTTCTTCAGAGAATGCGAGGTTGACCTTCCGCTCTTCAGCACGAGCTGTCGAGGATTTGCGCCTGGCTGCAGCCTTTGCCACCTGGGCGACGAAAATGAGGCCAAGCAGGAGAACAATCGCTCCACCCATGAAAATCGTGGTCGTTGAGCTACCCAACAATGAAGAAGATTCTTCGGTGGATTGGTCAACAGCATTTGGATCGCTGGTGATGGAGCATGTCACTGCATCCGGTCCACTGAGCACACCGTTGGTGACGGCAGGGTCCCATGGACATGGGTCGTAGGCGTCTGCTCGACCATCGCCATCACTGTCAACGCAGCCAAATTCTCCGAGCGTCGAGGTTCCGTATATTTTCGGACACTCATCGGATTGGAAGGCTGGTATAGGAGCCAACGGGCCTTCATCGCCATCTGGGTCGTAAGCTAGGAACCTGTCGCCAAAACCATCGCCATCAAAGTCGTTCCATTGAGTTCGTTCGAGCGGGAATGCATCTGGTTGGAAGAAACTTGTTTGGTTGTCGCCCCAGCCGTCACCGTCCATGTCAGACCATTGGTCAGGCACAGTTGGGAAGGCATCACCCGTTTGGTTTCGAATCTGAATGAATTCTCCGGGGTTGTCGAGGTCAGCAATGGTATCGTTGAACCATGCATAGTTGTCACCCCAGCCATCGCCGTCTGTGTCGACCCATTGGAGGGTGTCGTAAGGGAATGCATCGTCGACGTCAGCCCAACCATCGAGGTCTGCGTCAGGGCAGCCTTGTCGGTTGTTTTCGAAGGATTTACCGAACACATCGGCACAGTCATCACCGCTTGGCACAAGGCTGTTGTCGCCGTAACCGTCACCATCGGAATCCGCCCATTGGAACGGGTCTTCCCAGAAGGCATCGACTGGATCGACGAAACCATCGCCGTCGTAGTCCGAACATCCACGGGTGAGTGCGTCGGTTGACTTACCAAACACAAGCGGGCACACGTCAGAGTAGCCTTCGGAGAGACCATCGCCGTCACTGTCGATGAAATTATCACCGTAGCCGTCACCGTCGGTGTCTTCCCATTGGTCTGGATCTTGCCAGAACGCATCACCGTTGAAGCCGTTTGGATTGTCGCCACGCCCATCACCATCGGTGTCCTTCCATTGGGAGGTGTCGTCAGGGAATTCGTCTGCGTTGTTGCCTTCTGGGTTGTCGCCACGGTTGTCACCGTCTCGGTCAGCCCACTGAGTGGAGTCATCGGGGAATGGGTCCCCTGCGTTTGAGTAGCCATCGTTGTCCCGGTCAGCGCATCCAATTCGGTCAATGGTGGAACTTCCTGCTTCATTCGGGCATTCATCTGCATCATTTCCGCTTAGATTACTGCCATATCCGTCGCCGTCTTCGTCGCACCACTGGGTTGGGTCGTTCGGGAAAGCGTCAGCTTGGTAGCAATCGCCTGTGGACGGCCAGTTCGCATCAGGGTCCGACCAGCCATCACCGTCGGTGTCAGCACAGCCAAGGCGGTCAAACTCAGAATCGCCCCAAATCGTTGGGCAGCCATCCGCTCGGTCACTCATCTGGTTGTCGCCAACCCAGTCACCGTCGGCGTCAAGCCATTGGGTGCGATCAAGTGGGAAAACGTCTGGGTTGTTTGCGGCAACCTGAAGCAATCCAGGCCATTCTGGAGCGCGGAAATTATCCCATGATGTGTTTTGATAATTGTCGCCATATCCGTCGCCATCAGTGTCGTTCCACTGCGTTGCATCATCTGGGAATGCATCACCAGATTGGTTCATGTGGAGTTGAGCGCTGCTGAGATCGAAGTAGTAATTGTCACCGTACCCATCGCCATCGGTGTCGGCCCATTGCAAGGAGTCAGCCGGGTAGAGGTCGCCTTCGTCCGACCAACCGTCGCCGTCAGCGTCTGGGCATCCAAATCGGTCTTGGGTCGAAGTGCCTGCAACCGAAACACAAGCGTCTGGTTGGAAAGCTGGTGCTGGATTGTCACCGTACCCATCATTGTCGGTGTCATCCCATTGAGAGCCTTCGCTTGGGAACGCATCGACGATGCCGTCACCTTGATCGGTGGAGTTGTATCCATCGTTGTCTTCATCAATGTCAGCGTACCAATAGTAAACGCCTTCGCCATTCCGGCCGTGTGCGGTCACAATGTGGACGCTGTCTGGGCTCCATGCAATATCGTAGATGGTTCCACATGGATTGCTGTTACCGAAACCTGTGCAACCGCTGGGGCGAAGGCCGCTGAATGTGTCAATCTGTACACCTGAATCGGAATTGAAGATTTTTGCAGTTTCTCCGTCGCCTTGATAGTAACTGTGTCCTGCTACGACTTGGCTGCTGTCATACGAAAAACCGGTGGAGTAGCACGAAGTGGTGGTTGACTTCTCCCAAATCCTCACCCATGAATTTCCCGAGAACTCATACATGTCGAAGCTCGCACCGCCGCCTTCCCAGCCACCGCACATAGCGATGTAGTTTCCATCGGAAGACCAAGCAATTGATTCCACTGAGCCAGGTGGGTTTGTAAGCGTGTAGACTGTTGCCCTTGAGGTGATGTTAACGATGTAGAAGTCGCCGTCGCCTGCCAATGCTATCATTTCTCCATCAGGAGAAAAGGCTGAATCAAAAAATTGATCTTCACCGTTTGGATTCATGCCACTGCCCAACTTGAGGCCGTCTGACACTTTGATGAGGAACACTTGCCCATTGGTGCCTCCGTTGCCTGAACGGCCGATTGAAACGGCTACGAGGCTGCTGTCTGGGGAAAACTCGACGCTGTTGACTTGATCACCACTCCCAACGTCGACATCGATTGAACCGTGTACGGATGTGAGGTTCATTGCATAGTAGATATTCATGGTGTCGTCATCGAGGCCTGCTGCGATGTATTGTCCATCAGGCGAATACGAAACCGAAGTGACTTCGCCATTTGGCGCTGCGTTCGCAGATCGAATGTTGACATGTGAAGTTGCGTTCCACAATCGGACGAACCCGTCTTCTGAGCCCGTGACAATGTATTCGCCATCGGGGGAATAGTCGATGCCGTAGTAATCGGAATTTGAAGAAGTCGTGTGTTCATTTTGGAAATTCGGGTTGTTGATTGACCATCCATCATTGATGTCGGAAGTCCCATCGCCGTCCCTGTCGGGGCAGCCGTCCCTGTCAACGGTAGAGGTTCCTGCTGCCCATGGGCAATCGTCAACGGAGTCATCCACCCCGTCTCCATCAGAGTCGGCACCGAGTGCTCCCGGCGCCAATGCCATAACCGACATCAAAAAAATAAGAAGAAAGCCTTTCACTCGCCGAGACATGAATATCCGTCCCTGCGATGATAAAAAGGCTTGTGGTTCAGATGTTCATACAAATGAATCCAATCAAACCAATTAAAACGGACAGCAACAAAGGGAAGCGTTGAGAAGGAAGCCACCATACCAGTGCTTGTGAGCGAAGGTCTTCCAAAGGTCAGTGTTGCGGTTTTAGACCGCGTGCTGCTTCATTTGAGTGACCATGAATCCCAATCAGACCGCTATGTTGTCGGGCCAGAATTAACCCGGCCTGGAATAGCCGAGGCTTGCGCTCAGCATCCACCAAATGTAAGCAGAGCAATGCGCACATTGCTTCGAGACGGAAGTGTGGAAGAACACACACGCAGCATTCGAGGCGAAGAACGTCGGCAAAAAACATGGCAACTTTCGGAAGATGGGCGGCAAAAAGCCACAGAACGGCACAAGGTGCTTGGCGAAATCAAGATTCTTCTGCGAAACAACGAAGGTGAATTGTTAGAGGTCGCGGCAAAGGACGCTGCTGAACGATTGGAAGCAGATATTTCGTTGCTTCAAATCCTCCTCCATGCCCAACATGAGGGTGTTCTGACCTATGGAGACATTCGGTTTGGAAGGATTCAACGATCGACGGAAGAACACCCCGCGCCAGGACGGCTTACCCCGATGACCGGCGCCCATGCAACCTACAACAACCATCCACCAGAAACTCGGCCCGTCCATGGAAGGGAGGAAGAAATCCAAGCCCTTCAAACATGGTTCGACGAACGAAAGCCATGCGCGGTGGTTCACGGCATCGCAGGAATTGGAAAATCAACCCTCGTCGCCCATTGGCTGCACCAACTTTTGGAAGAAGACCCACATCTTTCGGTGTGCTGGTATCCATGTCAGCCATGGGATCGCTCGCTTGGTCTTGCGACAAGTTTGCTTCACCGATTTGGAATCGATGAATCCCATGACCCCTACAATTTGATTGAAACCCTCCCGTTAACCCCGGGTGGCAAAATCGATGTGGACGCTTGGAGGCGCCGATTGTTGACCTATCTTACCGATGCCCGCACCATTCGTGAACGTTTCAAAGACGAAGCAGGTGGACCACCGCCATATTGGTTGATTGTGCTTGATGACGTCCACCATATGGAAGAGCAAGCCAAGGACTTACTCGGTGCCTTGTTGCAAATCTCTACAAAGGCACCATTGCGTCTTCTTTTCATCTCAAGAACGACCCTCAAAGTGTACGACAGAAGGGACGTGCACACCCGTAACATCGTTCGAGAGTACCCCATTTCTGGACTGAGCTTGGAAGAGACAAAAGCTTGGCTCAACGATTTAGATCATCCTTCGAAACTGAAAGCAGACGAGGTGCATGCGGCCACTGGTGGCCATCCGTTGGCACTTGAGTTATTGGAACTCTATGGCCAACCAACGCACGGCGACTGGTTGAGGTTCTTGGACGAAGAAATTCTTACTTCGCTTCCAGATAACGAACAGAATTTGTTGGCAACCCTCGCCCTTGCCGAGAAACCAATACCTTGGAAGCGTCTCGCTGATGCTGTTGCTTGGGAGGGAAAGCCACCCCAGAATCTGTTGAAGCATGGCTTGCTCATTGAGTTAGACGAGGGCATGTGGCTGCATGAGGCGTTGCGAGAGCGCTTGCTAAGAGAAGTTGGCACTGCTCAATCTCGTCGAAAGGCGAGCCTTGGAAAGTGAGTTTCAGAAGTCGTCTGCCGTCATGTGCTGATCGACCCATTGGAGGACCGCAGCTTTCGGCAGGGCGCCGCTTTTTTGGCCGACAAGTTGGCCGTTGTTGTAGAGGAACATAGCAGGGATGCCACGAACGCCGAGGCGGCCCGCATTCATTGGGTTTGAGTCCGTGTCGACTTTTGCGACGAGGAGTTCTCGCTCGTCTGCAACTTGCTTCAAAACGGGTCCGAGTGCCTTGCATGGGCCACACCATGGAGCCCAGAAATCTACCAAAACCCAGCCGTTACCGTTGACTGTTGTTTCAAATTCGCTGTCGGTCACTGCTCTCACTTCACCCATGGGTTCACCTTTAACGCCCTCCGGTCCACAGATTATGAGGGTTTGTACGCCTCTGCGGAGAAAATTGGGTCGAAATACTCATGTTACGACATCCCTTGGAATGACCAAGGCGGTCCCATGATCATTGCACCAAGTGTCCTTACGGCCGATTTAGCAGACCTTGCAACCGATTGCCATGAAGCGCTGGATGCTGGACTCAATTGGCTACACCTTGACATCATGGATGGCAACTTTGTGCCAAACTTGACGTTTGGCCCACCAGTGATCAAGTCGCTGCGAAAGGCACTGGGTGACGAAGCAGTCTTCGACGCCCACCTCATGATCTCAAATGCGGAATCATGCTTCCAAGATTACATCGACGCTGGATGCAACCATCTTTCTGTCCATGTTGAAGCAGCAACTCACCTGCACCGACTGGTGACGGCCATTCGAGCTGCTGGCGCCACAGTGGGTGTGGTACTCAATCCCGGAACACCAGTTGATGCCGCTCTTGAAGTGCTTCCAGAGTTGGACCTCGTGCTCGTCATGAGCGTGAACCCTGGATTTGGTGGACAATCCTTCATACCAACAGTCGAGAAGAAAATCCGGACGCTCAAAGCAGCCATTGACCAGCAGGTTGCGAACGGTGGAAGGCCAGTGCAAATCCAAATTGATGGAGGCGTCAAGGCTCACAACATCGCCATGCTCCAATCATGGGGCGTGAGCAACTGTGTTGTCGGCTCTGGCTTGTTCAATGACAAGGCCTCACTTAGCGAGAACCTCGCTGTGATTCATACAGCCCTTGAAGGATGAAGAGCGTGAGGGAAGGCCGTGCGCATTCTGCTCGTCTCGTTGTTGTATCCACTGCCGACCAATGCGGCAAGAGGTACATTCGTAGCCGACCATGCGCTAGCGTTGAAAGCGCAAGGCCATGATGTTCGCATCGTCAACACCCTGCCTCGTATGATGAAGTACCAAGAAGCAAGACGGTCCACGCTCACTGGAGCAGCAAAAGCACCGAAAACCTTCGAGCATGGCGGCATTGCGGTGTTCGCACCACGCTTCACAACGCTCCCAGATCATCCCTTTCCCGGACTCACAAAGTGGAGCGTCAAAAGAATCGCTCGATCAGTGGAAACTTGGCTTGGCGAATGGCGGCCCGAAGCGATTGTGTGCCATACATTGTGGCCGGCTGCGGTGTTGGCCAATCACCTCTCGAAGCGATGGACGGTTCCATGGATTGGCGTGGTCCACGGATGGGACATCGATGTCGGTCTCGACCACGCCTCTGTGGGCACTTCTGTGACCGCTCTTCTCAACGATGCTGACCATCTTGTGGCTGTCTCAAAGCGACTCTTGCAGCGAGCATGCGAGGCAGGGCGCAATCACGACACGGCGTCACTCATTCCTTGCCATGTATCCGTGGAGGATGAATGGTTGAAACCAATGAAACCCTCCAAAAAACGCTGGAGAAAATCGAACATCGATGTCTTGTTTCCTGCGGATCCGAGACGCCCAGAGAAAAATCACATCTTGGCGCTCAAAGCTTGCGAATTGTTGGAGGCTCGAGGGTGGATTGTCGGCGTCACGACGTTGAAGCAACAGCCACGCCCGATTGTATGGGACCGAATGTTGGTTGCAGATCTTACGCTGATTACCTCGAAGCGGGAGTCGGGCCCATTGGTCGCAAAGGAATCAATGGCGTGTGGCACCCCAGTTGTCTCAGTCAATGTCGGCGATGTGGCCGAATACCTCCCCGAGTGGTGCGTAGCCGAGGATGGGACGCCTGAAGCACTCGCTGATGCGTGTGAAGAGGCGTTGAAAGCGCGTTGGGAAGACGGATTCACGTTGCCGGAAGCATTCAGCGAATCAACGGTCATGCGTCAATGGAACGAAGTGCTTCAAGGCCTCGTGGCGTGAAGGTGAACAGCCCCAAACCAGCCAACGCAAGTGGCCATGCTGTCACAAAACCAATGCATGTCACAAGACTGAGGACAAGGCTCAGCATCCACTGCTTTCCACGCTTGGCAAACGCACCCTTCTGGGAAGCAAGTCCAATCGAGAGCGTGAGCATAAACACCGCAGTTGTGCTCGAAGCAATTGCAGCTGCGAACATCCCTCGGGCAAATGATGCTTCACTGGCCCATCCGATGAGAAGGAAGCCCACAACAGTTGCAAAGGCCACAACCCCTGCGATGAAACCGGTGAAATGCCACGGTTTGGGTCCGGCTTGGAGCGCGGTGTAGGTCGGGGTTGACAACAAGGTGCAGCACCATCCAAAGAGCAATATCATGAACAAATCAACGGCGGATGCACCCATGCTTCCATCAGTGTATTGGGTCGGAAATGCGATTGGCAATGCCAACCAGACGACTGCAGCGCCCCCATACAAGCCATAAGGCAGCAATCCAAAACAGAAATCCAAAGAACGTTCCATTTGATCAGCGAATCCCTCTGGGTGGTCGCGTCGTTCACCCAAGATTGGCAGCAATGCGGCCCGCATCGCTTGAGGGACCACAAGCCCTGCCAACCATGCTAGTTGGGCAACATGGAACAATGCAGCCGCTTCGAGACCAAGGTGGCCCCCAACGATGAACTTCTCAATTCGAACGACGTACGGCAAGACGCCCAACGTAATTGCAAATGGAAGGGCATGCAAGAGAAGGGTGCGATTTGTAACCCAAACCTCGCCCATCACACCTGCTTCGATGGGCGCAACGAGGGGTTGCAGAAGACGCTTTGAAAACCAAAGTGCTGAGGTGAAGCCAAAAGCTGCACCAAGCAAAAAAGCAAGAGCGAACATGGCAACGGAGGTCGAGCCAATCCAGAACAACACGGCGTACCCAATCACAGTCAAGCCTCGCTCGAGTAATTTCGTAATGGCTTCTAATCGGGCCTCGCCCGCCACCCTGAGTGCTGTACGAGGTGCGTAGGAGGCAATATGGGCGAAGGCAATGCCGGCGCACAACAACAGGACGGGTGCATGACTTCTCCAATCAGCATCGACAAACGGGGTCAGGACACATGCAATGAAGAGAAAAGGAATCAGCATGATCGCTTGCAAACGATAGATTCGAAGAACGCTCGGCCACACGCGATGGAGTGCTTTCGCACCGTCCCGGGCAAGAAGGGTCGGTAGACCGAGATCTACGATGAGAAAGAGCGTCGCAAACGCGTCGATGGCGATGATGAACAGTCCAAATGATTCTGTGCTAAGCGCTCGGGTGAGGAGCACTTGACCAAACAAGGCCAAGAAAACCGCCGCAATATCAGCGCTCGCCAGCCAAGCAGAGTCGCGCCCCATCTCAGGGCGCCGGGAGAGGGACGGAGTGGATGCTTCGCCCATGGTCTTGGCTGGCTTGCCCAGCCCTTCAAGCATCCCTTTGACGAGCACAGGTTCAAAACCAAAAACCCGCAGGACGGAGCGAGGCGTCAAGATGGTAAGCAGTGAGTGGGTCGAAGCAGAAGTGCGCAAGGCCGTTCCTGAAGCCGTGATTGAAGTTGTTGATCTGCACGGATCTGGTGACCATTTTCACGTGCGCATCATTTCCGAATCCTTCGATGGCATCCGTCCATTGCAACGTCAGAAGACGGTGCTTGCTGTCATGAAACAACACATTCCTCATCCTGTCCATGCGCTTGACCTCAAGTGCATGACCCCCGCCCAAGCCGAAGTGGCTGGCGACACTGCATTCGACCCCCACGGGGGAGGACAAGGCGTGCACATCCGCCGAATCAACAAGAACAAAAAGGAGTGAAATGAATGGACTGGACCCCTGAAGAACTGCAAGCAATCGTCGATGAACACAACCTCGTGTTGTTCATGAAAGGCAACCCGAATGAACCACAGTGTGGCTTCTCAAACCGAGCAGCGCAAGTGATGCAGCAGTTCTCCGAGCAAGTCGGCGAGCCATTTGCTGCCGTCAACATTCTTTCCGACCCTCGCGCCATTCCATCAGTCTGCGCTTGGTCTGACTTCCCAACCATGCCTCAAGTGTTCATCAATGGTGAACTCATTGGCGGTTCCGATATTGCCCTGGAAATGCTTCAAGATGGAAGCATGAAGGCAATGTGGGACGAAGGTCGAAGCGCCTGAAGTTACAACGAAGTTCACGCTTGCTCAAGCGCTTCAATGATCATTGCAGCGCCGTCTGCTTTTGTCACACGTAGCCATGGTTCAACAGTTTCAGTTGCATGGTCTTGCTTGAGCCGCTCAACGCCACCACCGCTGATATTGAGCACGGTGCAAGCATCTGGATCAACCTCACCAGAGGCAAGAGATTGCTGGAGGCTCGCCATTGCAACAGCGCCCGGGGTCATGATGTCAATGCCCTCGATCGACTCGAACTGTGTTTTCGCAGCGACAGCATCGTCTCGCTCAACGACGTACGTTTGGCCATTTGAAGCTTTGAGAATATCGTGAACGCCGCCCACTTGACCGTAGGCAGGGCCTTTGTTCATCAGGTAGTCAGAATAGACCTCGACATCATGAGGAGGGTAGTCTTCTGCGATGAGGTGGTCGCGCTTGGCTTGCCAAGCGTTGTGAATGGGGCAGTGTTCCACGTTTTGTGACAGGTGCTGACGAGGTGCAGGGCCATCAAACTGGCCACTTTCGATCAAACGTTCAGCCATTTCATGAACACCAATTGGGCCAGGTCCGCCGCCGATGCCTTGGAAGTAATGTTCCGGCATGGTGCCAATGGTAAACGCTGCGTCAAGGATCAATGAACCGATGCCGTCCCGGCGAGCCACGTTGTGGACACTGCCTTCCATTTGCCAACCCGTGAGTTTCTTTGCGATGGCTTTGGCCACTGTTTTCGCATCGTAATAATCGCCGTCTTCGACAACGACAACCTTGACTGAATCTGTCGGATGGCCGACCTTCGTCCAAATGCGATGGCCGTGATCCTTTCCAACGACCACAATCAAAGGCATGTCTGCCAATCCACAGAAGTGAGTGAAGCCGCGCGCGGTGTTACCTGCGCTGGCACAAATCAGGCCTTTGCAACCATGGTCGTGCAGGCGTTGGATGGTTGGAACGGCTTCCATGTCCTTGAAGCTTCCAGTGGGGCACATGCCGCCTTTCTCTGGCCAGTATCCGTGGAAGGTCACCCAGAGGTTGCTCATGCCGAGGGATTGGCCGAGGGCTTCTGCTTTGTAAGTCGTGGTTCCAGCGACGTACTCGTTGGACGTGGAGGTTGGAATCCAATCGAGGTACTTCCAAACACCTTTGAGCGGTTTGACTTCCATTGGGCCATTGAATTTGGCCTGAAGGAGAGCGTTATCGGTGTACTTGAGGGTGTAAGCGTCTTCGTTAAGGTCCCCTGTATCGAGGCAACGTAATTTGTATTTCATGTGTTAATCCGCCAGGGGTTTACCAACTGCGTAAGCCTTCCAGCCCATGTGGTTGAGTGATGTAAGGTCGAGTACGCGACGGCCGTCGTAAAGAAGCGGCGTTCGCATTTGACCAAGAAGCCCGTTCCAGTCAAGTTCGAGGCAGGCTTTGTGGGCTGTGACAAGGACGACCATGTCGTAATCTTGTGCTTCGGTGAGGTCTGCAATTGAGACGACTCCTTCTGGGAAACTGCCATGCTCGAGATGTGGGTCCCACGCACCAACGGTGATGCCCTTTGACATCAGCGTCTCAGCAAGCGGTTCAGCAGGTGTTTCTCTTGGGTCGCCAACTTCTGCTTTGTACGACCAACCAAGCAACAAGACCTTTGCATCATCAGCAGCGACCTTTGCGCTCCACATGATGTCTGTGAGGACACCGGCAACGTGGCTTGGCATCGAGCGGTTGACGGCTCGTGCGGCTGTGATGAGGCCGGCAGGCACACCGACGTCGGCTGCTCGCTGAATCATGTAATACGGATCAACGGGGATGCAGTGGCCACCAACACCAACACCAGGGGTGTATCGGTGGAAGTTCCACTTGGTTGCGGCGGCGGAGAGAACATCTTCGACGTCGACATCCAAAGCTGGGAAGATTCGAGCCAATTCGTTGACGAGGGCGATGTTGATGTCGCGCTGAACATTTTCGATGACCTTCGCTGCTTCAGCCACTTCGAGTTTGCCAACATAGCGGACATCTTCGCTGGTTAATTTTTGGTAAAGGGCGACCAAGGCGGCTCCGACTTCTGGATTTGTACAACCGATGACACGAGCGACTTGGCGCACACCGTGTGCTGCATCGCCAGGGTTGAATCGCTCAGGGCAGTACGCAATTTCCACATCTTCACCGATGACAAGGCCCAATTCTTCAACGATGGGCATCCATGTCTGTGCAGTAACACCGGGGTAGACCGTTGATTCAAGGACAACAATAGTGTTCGAGCCCTTTGGGATGGCTTCGAACACGGCCCTTCCGGCTGCTTCCACATAGGACAAATCAGGCTTGAGATCGTGGGTAATTGGTGTTGGTACGGTCACGAGGACAACGTCGCAATGGGGCACAGCTTCTGCTGTTGACGTGGTGATGTTCCAACGTTCGGTGCCAGGGGCTGGAACAATATCATCCACATCTGGATCGCCGGTTGGGTTCTCTCCAGCCCGGACCATGTCCACGGTTCGTTGTGATACATCGACGCCCCAGACATTGAAACCTGCGTCGTGGAAGCCGATTGCAGTAGGTAAACCTACGTACCCGAGCCCAATGATGCCTACAGACAAGTGACCACCACCAATCTCATGTTCAAAAACAGAGCCCATAGTACACCGGTAGGGGCTTAAGCATTGAACATAGCGGTGTTATCTCCTCAACAACGGGAGCCCCCTAAATACAATGGCTACGATGGTATGTCGTGGATGACGAAAATATTGGAGGGCTATTTTTACCCGCTTGCCACTTAACGCCTGGTGGCCTTTTATGTTCAATAGATTGTAAAGAAAGTGATGTAGTTTACGCATTTTATATAGACATTAACGGTGAACGTCGAAAGCAGTATTGGTACACTGAAAAAAGCAAAGTCCTTCATCCGTTGATGGATGAGGTGATTAATACTTATCAAGTGACATTCTTTGTACGGCGGAACAACGGAGAAATCATCTCAAAGACCATCTCAAAACGTTCGCGATGGGCTTTGTGTGATGGAGTGCTAGAGGCCGTGTTTCAACTCACCACCGAG
>Ga0209251_1000192_pt1 | contig 55978 bp, 48 predicted proteins | sample SaaInlV_100m_DNA_6_FD_184665 | JGI IMG/M metagenome (GOLD analysis project Ga0209251, IMG submission 184665) | Marine microbial communities from expanding oxygen minimum zones in the Saanich Inlet - Saanich Inlet SI073_LV_10m_DNA (SPAdes) (version 2) | ecosystem: Environmental > Aquatic > Marine...
CTCCCTTGTCAGTCTATAGTCAGAAATTAAAAAATGCCCTCGCACTGCAGTTTTCTGAAGATAATATTTCTGTAGAGATCGGTATGCAATGCGGAAAGCCTACTATAAAAAGTGCTGTGGATCGTCTTCGCAAAGAAGAATGTGACAGGATTATCGTTTTACCGATGTATCCTCAGTATTCGTCAAGTACTTATGGTTCTGCAGTTGAAGATCTTTATAAAGAAGTTTTGCATGACTGGAATATGCCACAACTGAAGTTCATTCCACCTTTTTATTCAGATTCACGTTTTATAGGGGCGTGGGCAAGAATTGGATTACCTTTTCTAGAAAAAAAACCGGATCATGTGCTGTTTAGTTTTCATAGCCTGCCAATAAGACACTTAGAGAAAAGTGACCTCAGCGGAAACTGGTGCAAAAATAATCATGATTGCTGTCTCGAATTGGTAAATGAGAACCGTAACTGCTACAGTGCGCAGTGTTTTCATACTGCAAAATTAATCGCTGAACGATACAATCTATCTGCCGATGAGTGGTCTGTGAGTTTTCAGTCCAGATTTGGACGAGAGGAGTGGATCAAACCAGACACAGAAATGCACCTCGCCAGACTTGCGGAAAATGGAGTTAAGAAAATTGTGGTTTTTTGTCCTGCATTTGTCTCAGACTGTTTGGAAACACTGGAGGAAATCGGAATCCGGGCGGCGGAACATTTCCGTAAACATGGAGGAGAAGAGCTGAAGCTGATCCCATCACTAAACGACCATCCTGAATGGATTCATGCTCTGACCTCAATTATCCGGCAACAGTTAGCCGGATAAAATGTGGCGATATTATTTTTGCTTCAGTAAATATACTTTTGTACTCATACCTGACCTTAACTTGAGTCCAGGATTAGTGGCTTTTACATACAGAGGGAAAAGTCCTGTTTCTGGATCTGATGTCCAGGAGATACGTTCGATTTTTCCAGAGAATTCTTCGTTTCGATAACTTGGTGTTGTAAAAACAACAGACTGCCCTTCTCTAATCATGGGTAAATCCTCTTCTTCAACTAAAATCGGTATTTCTACCTGATTTATGTCTATGATTTGAAAAAGAACTGCTCCAGGACTTATAATCTCTCCTTCTTCGACAGACTTTGCAACGATAATCCCTCCAATTTTTGCAAAGAGTTGAGTGTCATCCAAAGCTTCCATACTCATTGCTAGCTCTTGATTGGAGCGTTCAAGCGTTAATTTTGTATTTTTTAGAGATATCTCACCCCTTCTGTACTGTAACTGCAAAGAATCATACTGGGAACGAGTCGAAGATCCTTGCTCGAACAAAGTTTGTTCCTCAGTTAATCTACGCTGTATATCCCTCAAATTTGTTTCCAAATCTTGAACATTATTCTCGTTGATCTTGAGTTGCAAACGGCTTAATTCAAGTTTTCGTTTCTGAGAGTCATTTTTAAGAGATAAAAGCAACTGTCCCTTAGAGACACGCTGATTTTCCTTCACATTAAGCACTATTATTCTTCCCCCGGCACTGGATTGGACTTTCAGGGTTTCTGCAGGCTCAATTATTCCTGATAAAGAAATTGGTGTTTTGAAAAAATCGGTTGAAGCCATTAGGTTAAACGGCAAAAAAATGATTATGCCAAAAAAGATTTTACAATATTTTATTTGATTAAACACGTTATCTCCTGAATTAAGTTTTAGATTAAAATCCGTATGTACAAACGAACACAGTTTTTTATAAAGTTCTTTTCTGTAAGCACAAGACTGGATCCATGAATTAAAAAATGACTTCACTGCTGATTCAGCTCATATTTTTCATAAAATTCTCCTGTTAAAGTCAGGAGTTCAACCCGGATATTTTCTTGCCGAATCCGGATCAGTATTTCCTGCTGTTCTGCTTCCACGACATCCTGTTGATATTGAGAAATACGGTAGCTCGTGCTTTTACCAATTTTGAAACGTTCAATTTCATTGCGTAGCTGATCCTTTGAAAGTTTGCTCACTGCAGTTGCAGTCAGTTTTTCCTTTTTGATTAAACTCAAAGAGCGCAATAGGGATTGAAAACTAACGTCCAGTTGAGATTTACGATCTTCAATTTGCAGGCTTAATTGCTGCTGTTCCAGTCGTTTTCGCTGGATATTTTCTATAGTAACTTGATCTCCAAGTGGAACTTTCCAGGTTAAAGTAACGTTCATTCCATGGAGATCGCTTTTGCTAAAATCGGCAGTTCCGCCAAATGAACTATTGCTGTAGCCATTTAAAACATAGGACAGACTCAGATCAAGATTTGTTTTTTGTTTGTTCAGTTCCTGCTCCAGCTGGTAACGATTTTGTTCCAAAGAAGCCTGTTCTATACCAATCTGCGTGTCATTCGCGTAGATTTTGTCCAACAAGTCTGCTGCATTTTCTGTCACAGCAGCTTGTGTTGCAGGTCTATCCACTGGATACAGTCCTACGGGGAGGTTTCTTAAATTAAGCGCGGCACGAACCTCATCTTCAATACGCAGAGCATCCAAACGAGACGAGAGCAAACTCTGACGGTTACGCATCAATTGAGTTTCAGTTACTCTAACCTCTGTTGAGCTCAAGATTCCAGCTTCCAGACGTGCCTGATTGTCACGTAAAAGTTTTTCCGAAAGATCAACTGCTTTCTTTTTAACCTCAATTGTTTCCAAAATTCCGACTAAATCCCAATAAGTAGAAGCCACCTGTTTCAGCAGTGACAATTCTGTCTGCTTTGAATTCAGCTGGCCAGTTGTCACACCGATTTCCGCCAACCTTACAGGTATCTCGTTATAATCAGAGCCCCAGTCCTGAAAAAACGGAATAGAAACTGAGCTGGTTAAACTTGCACTAGTCAGTGGATCCCCTGTAGTTCCGGAAGTGACATCTCCCCCCATTTCCAAAAGAGAAAGGGTTGTAGATTTACTGCTTTTTTCGGAATACGTGAGGCCGTATGTGAGGCCACTGTCAGTTTTCAGGCTGTAAGCAGAAGATAATGTCGTACTGCTTGTGTTGCTCCCGCATAGTTCTGAAGGTGAACAACTTGAAGAAGCGGACATAGACGTTGATTTAGCGTAACCAATACTGGTACTCACACTCGGAGTATTCCTTTCCTGTGCAGCCACAACAGCACGTTGTGCCGCAGCATTTCCAAGTTTTGATGCCTGCAATAAAATACTGCGTTCAAGTGCCAATTGCAAAACCAGCTTAAGAGAAATTTCAGCCATTTCTCTACCGTCAACGGTTCTTAAGTTAACAAGTTTAAGCAACTGATCCGTTTCCTCAGTAGATGAAGATTTTTGCTGAGCTTGTAAAGTACCTACCACAATGCAGAAAAACAGAGGTAAAAGTGTCAGTATTTTTTTTATATTATTCAATTGCAACCTTAATTGTGATTGGAGAAACAACTATTAAGAGTAGGTATACTTTCGTTCAAAAGAAATCCAGTTTAGCGCACAAAAAAGCAGAAATCATTTCTGCAATGTATCGAATTGTATCCACTGCACGAGCATTCAAACTCTAAACACTTAAGCATGTAGCGCAATCATTCTTGTATTATTATTGATTTTATCACAAGTATCATGCTATTTTTTACATTTTACATTTAGCATTTTACAGCTCAAACAATGAGCATTGTGCTTAGACGCAAAATAAATTAATTTTTCAAGCCGCTAATGGCTTTACCGAAAGTAACTGCAAAGGAAAAAATGACAGACAAAAAAAATCTCAGCGAGCAGGAGTGGAAAGAAGTACTGACAGAGGAACAATTTGAGATCTGCAGAAAAAAAGGAACCGAACTGCCTTTCAGCGGAAAGTATCTTGATACTAAAACAAAAGGCACATACAAGTGTTTGTGTTGTGGGAATGACTTGTTTCTGTCAGAAACCAAATTTGATTCAAGTTGCGGATGGCCTAGTTTTTCTGAATCACTTGGTGATGAAAATATAAGAAAGCAGGAAGACCTGAGCCTTTCAAGACAAAGGACAGAAGTACTATGCCGGCATTGTGACTCACATTTAGGACATGTTTTTGAAGATGGTCCCACACCGACAGGTTTGCGTTATTGCATCAATTCCGTCTCGATTGTGCTGGAAGAGGACGATGAATCTTGATCTGAAGCACTTTTCCTGTCAGAATAAAGGGATCCAAAAAATTATTTAATTGAGTCATTAGCTATTATGAAAATTTGTTCTGATGTGGATGGAGTAATACTGAATTATATTCAAGGATTTATCGATTTCACGCAAAGAGAAAAAATCCCTTACACCCATGATCCGGAAATTTATGGAGTCATCCGAAATTTCCCCGATGACACTGAGATGCGCGTTCAGTTCCATGGAGGTGATGATCTGCGAAAACTAAATTATTTTGATGATTCATTGAAAATTCTCAATAAACTGGCCTCTCAGCATGAACTGCATCTCGTAACTGCTCTTGAACCTGAGCAAACACAAAAACGTACTGACAACTTAAAAGAGCTAAATTACGCTTCTCTGCAATGTGTGGGAGATTTACATAAAGAGCAGATTATTGTCGAGGAAGTCCAACCGGATGTAATGTTTGAGGACCGTCCAGAACTTATAAAAGCCTTTTATAATGCGGGTATTCATGTTCTATATCCTGACTGGCACCTTTACACCAAAGGGATGGACCGCTTTGCAACCCCTTTTTCAAACTGGCTGGAAATTCCGGAATTGCTGCAAAATACTTCGAAAATAAACTGAGGTTTTCTGCTGATAGTTCAACCATGCTAAACCAGTAAAAAAACCGAAATCTTGTTATTTCGAGCAAAACGGTAAATCTTACATTTGCTAAACATGCATATCATTAAGATTTCCTGCTTGCTAGGAAAACCATCAACCATAATAAATAATTTATGACTGATACATATTCCATCTATTTTGCGGGTGATTTATTTAATCATAAAGATTTAATCGGTAACCTGCTTTTGTCAGAGGCTATCGAAAAAGAGTCTTCCGGACGTTACCGTTGCGTGGTACCACAGCATCTGGAGCAAAGTACAAACCGCTCCATTGATATCCGCAACAACGATTTAAGTGAGGTTATTAAAGCAGATTTGATCCTGCTTAATTTTGATGGAACTGAGCTTGATTCAGGAACAGTTATCGAATTTTTGTTTGCCAAAGCGCTCGATATTCCGGCAGTAATTTTGCGCTCTGATTTCCGTGCGGCAGGTGACCAGGAAAGGGGTGACCCGTGGAACCTGATGTGTTCCGGATATCCTCGTACCCGTACTGTTTCACTGAACGCTATGTCATGGTACCAGGACGCGTGGAACAAAGGCGGCGGAACTTCCGCGATTCTGGAACGCTTTTACGGAAAGTTGTCAAAAAAGATCAACTCTGAGTTAGATCTGGTTCTCAAGGAACCCTCGCTTTTTGACAATGAGCAAATGCTGTCCAATGTTTATGAGTGGGCATTACGTTTTCCCGGTAAAGGTTTTACCGATTTATTCAGTGAAGAGGAACTCCGGAATTTGCTGCTCTCAAAACAAAATAAAGGCTCAGTTTTAATTTAATCTTTAATCATTTATGGAATTTGAACCTGTAATCGGTTTAGAGATTCATCTCCAGTTGGCAACCGCTTCCAAAATTTTTTGCAGTTGCTCGACAGAATTCGGTAAACCGCCGAACGCAAATACTTGTCCGGTTTGTCTGGGACTGCCTGGAGCCTTACCTGTTTTGAATTGTAAAGTTCCTGAATTTGCTGTTCAACTTGGAATTGCATTAAATTGTGAGATCCGTCTGGAATCCCAATTCGCACGTAAGAATTATTTCTATCCTGACCTTCCAAAAGCATATCAGATATCACAATTTGACAGACCGATTTGCGAAAACGGCTGGCTGGATATTGAAACTGAATCCAGGGGGAAAAGCAGGATCGGCATCACACGAATACACATGGAAGAGGATGCGGGCAAACTGGTTCATGCAGAAGGCAGCACTGATAGTTTAGTCGACTTGAACCGTGCAGGAGTACCTTTACTGGAAATTGTGAGTGAACCTGACGTGCGTTCTGCAGAAGAGGCAAAAGTCTACATGGAAAAAATCCATGCAATTGCCACCACAATCGGTGTTTCAGACGGTGACATGGAAAAAGGACATTTACGTTGTGACGCAAATGTATCCCTGCGACCACTCGGACAAAAGGAATTTGGTACTCGAACAGAAACCAAAAATCTGAATTCATTCCGTTTCGTCAAGCAAGCAATTACTTATGAAATGCAGCGTCAGCGTGAGGAAATTTTAGATGGAAAAACGATAACTCAGGAAACAAGACTCTGGGACACCGACCGTAAAGTCACTTTCAGCATGCGTTCCAAAGAAGAAGCAGATGAGTATCGCTACTTCCCGGATCCGGATTTGCCGCTGGTGCGGCTGTCTCAGGAAATGGTTGAAGCCTTTCGTGAAAATCTTCCTGAACTACCTGAGGCAAAACAGCAGCGATTTATTGAAGAACACAGATTAAGCGCTTATGATGCGGAAGTGCTTTCTGCTGGTAAAGAAATTTCAGCATATTTTGAGAAAATACTCAGCTACGGAGCTTCACCCAAAATCGCCTGTAACTGGGTGATTGGAGAGTTGACACGTGTAATGAATGATTCCGGAAAATCGCTTGATGAAATAAAGCTCTCTCCGGAACATCTCGCGGATTTGACTAAATTCATTGAAAGCGGTGAAATCAGTCATAAAATTGCAAAAACAATTTTTGAAGAAATGTTGATTTCAGCAAAAAATCCTGCTCAGATAATTGAGGAAAAAGGGTTGAAGCAGGTATCAGATGCAGGAGAACTGGGTCGGATTGCTGACGAACTGCTTGCAGCAAATCCGCAGCAGGTTGAACAATATCGTACAGGAAAAACGAAAGTGATTGGTTTCTTTGTAGGTCAGATGATGAAACAAACACGTGGAAAAGGCAACCCTGCTGTAATCAACAGCTTATTAAAGGAAAAACTGGATGGGTAGCATGAAAAAAATAATTCTCTATCTGGAATGGGGTTCAATTTTAGGTCTGCTCAGTTGCGGGCTTTGGGTTTTTTTGAAACTGCCCATAGAAACCAGTCAGGGGTTTCCGCAAAAAATAATGTACCTTCATGTGCCTTCAGTGATTACCACATACTTGGCGTTTTTTGTTGTCTTCGTCTACAGCATCGCCTACCTTTGGAAACGTGAATTAATGTTTGATCAAATCGCAAAAGCCTCTGCGGAAGTCGGACTGGTTTTTTGCGTGCTTGTATTGATAACTGGGGCCATCTGGGGGAAACCGACTTGGGGAACCTACTGGGTTTGGGACGCACGGCTGACAACAACGCTGTTGTTGTTTCTAATCTTCATGGGTTATTTCCTGCTAAGGATGTCTGTCAATGACAGAGATAAAGAAGCGCGACTGGCTTCTGTTTTAGGTATTATCGGTTTCCTTGATATTCCCATCATTCACAAATCAGTTGAGTGGTGGAGGACTTTGCATCAACCGTCAACTCTTTTTAAAGTCGATTCCGGAGAAGCAAAGCCGTCGATGCCGCCGGAACTGCTTTACCCCCTCCTGGCTTCAACTTTAGTGATGCTGGCATTCTATCTTTATTTGCTGCTCCTGCGTTACCAAACTGAAAAACGTACGGACAGACTCAACCAACTTCTTGCTGAAACACAGGTTTAAATGCTTATCGGATTAGAATACGTAATTGCTGCTTACGGAATTTGGCTGATTACTTTTGTTGTTTACATTATTTTGACTAAACGTCGTTTAAAAACAATCAGCCATGCAGTTGCCGGACTTGAAGAAAGATTCTCCGGAACACCTGCAGCTACTCAGAACGGGAATAATATATGAAAACAAGAACTAAATTTGTAATCGGCGGAGCAGTAATCCTTGCAGTAATAATAGCCTTGTCCGTGCAGGGTTTGCAGGAAATGACCGTTTTCTTCTATACTCCCCAAGAAGTACTGGCCAGTCCAAGCAAGTTTGAAGACAAGACAATCCGTATCGGAGCACTCGTGCAAAAAGGTAGTGTTGAATGGAACGCAAAAGCCATTCAGCTTTCTTTCAACATTACTGAAGACGGAAATGAGTTCATCCCTGTGTTATATGACGGAGTCAAACCGGATTTGTTCCGTGAAGGTCAAGGTGTTGTTGTTGAAGGAAAAATGAAAGGTCTGCGCTTTGAAGCGAATCAGTTGCTGGTAAAGCACAGTGAAGAATATACAGTTGAAACTGAACAGAAGAAAAACAAAGAAGATTATTACAAATCAATTCAGGCACAATAAACAAGGAATCACAGAACTGGTACAGAAGTCTAGAATTCCTGAACTCAGTTTATGAAACCTCTCTCCTGAGACCTACCGCCAAATGCCATCGCGTTTCCAGAAATTACGGAAAAACTACAAAGAGTTAATCGACACTGATCCTAATTTCCGTAACAGGATGCTCGTGGTAGTCGTACTTTTGCTGTTGCTGATTGTGCTGGTCATGTTCAGCATGCGTCAAGGCTTTTCCGTTTTAGAGCAAACCGGCTCGCAGTTGATGGTTTTTATCGCTATCAACGTCAATATCGTCCTGCTCGCAATCGTTTTCTATCTGATTGCTCGCAACCTCCTCAAACTCTCATATGAAAGGCGGCGACACGTTCTGGGCGTCAATCTCAAAACAAAACTCATCACTTCCTTTATCGTACTTTCTTTACCAGCAATGGGCTTTCACCTCTTTGCAAGTTTCTTCATTGCCACAAATCTTGAATCATGGCTCAAAGGTCAACAGGAGTCAATGATCCACAGCGCGCAAAACGTTTCCGAAGCTTACCATAATAATCTACGCAAAACTATGGAACTCCAGAATATGATCTGGGAAAGCCATTTGAGAAAAAAAGTGGGAGAATTCAGCAAAGTGACGCAATTAAATAAAATAGCAGCGGATGTGACACTTTATTCTGAAGACCAGGAGTTACTGCAGCAATGGTTACAAAACCCGATTTCACAAGTCTACTGGACCAGTCCTTCCTTTAAAGACTGGTATCAAATAAAATCCAAAGCACAGTCCTGGTTCACAGAAGAGCTGGATGAACAACTCCTTTACCGTCACATCCGGCCTGTCAAGATTGAAGATAAACAATATTATTTAGAAGTCTTTTTCCCTGCCACGCCTCATATTTCAGGGGCAATCAACGAGATCATCGCACAAGATCAAAACACCCAATTTTTGACAGAATCTGAGGGTTTGGTGCGTGGATATTTTTTAATTATTTTTCTGTTGATGACTCTCTTCATTATTTTTGTTGCCACCTGGTTAGCCTTTTATCTGGCACGAGGTTTTGTACAGCCCATTGAAGATCTGGCTCTTGCCACTCAACGTGTATCAGAAGGAGAATTAGGTTTCCAGGTGGAACTTCGTGGTCCTCTGGATAAAGACTTTGCCCTCCTCATGCAGTCCTTTAATTCAATGAGCCGTGACCTGCTTGAACATCAGGTTGCACTGAATAAAACAACAAAAAATCTGCAGGAAAGCCATCAGACTCTGCAAAGCCAAATACGTTTTGTAGAACTTGTGCTAGAAAATATTACCACTGGTGTAATGTCACTTGATATGGACGGACATATCGAAATTTTGAACCACTCCGCTAAACAAATGCTGCAGCTGAAATCCACTACAGAAGGCAGCAAACACTACAGGGAGGTGCTGGAAAAAGAATCTCTGGATATGTTTGAAGAAATGGTCCAACAAATTGAAACCGAAAAAGAACGTTCCATTTCCCGTAACCTGATTGTTCACAAAAAAGAAGGTCCGGTACAAGTCTCAGCAACACTTCTTCTGCTGCAAAACAGTGAGGGACAGCCCGCAGGTATGGTCTGTGTTTATAACAACATCACAGAAATTCAACGACTTCAACGTGCAAGAGCCTGGCGTGAAGTCGCCCGGCGTATTGCCCATGAAATAAAAAATCCTCTCACACCCATTCAACTTTCTGCAGAACGTATCCATCGTAAATATGCAGCAGAAGTTTCTGATAATGCTGCTTTAAAGCAGTCAACTCAAACTATCATCAATGAAGTTCAACAACTAAAACGGATGGTCAGTGAATTTTCAAACTTTGCCAAAATTCCAGAATCAAATCCACAGTTGAATGATCTCAACGAGATTATAAAGGAAGCTCTCCAACTTTATCACGAAAATACGCCTTCCAGAATTTCACTGAGCACTGATTTTAGCGAAGCTCTGCCTCAAATGCCTCTGGACGCTGAGCAAATCCGACGTGTTATAATTAATCTGGTTGACAATGCCATCAGTTCAATTGAGAAAAAAGGAACTCTTTCACGGATCTTTCGTCAAGGCGAAATTATTGTCCGTACCAGACACGTTCCGGATTTGAACATTATTTTTATCGATGTAGAAGATAACGGAACAGGGATTTCCGCAGAAATTTCCGACCAGCTTTTTGAACCATACACGACTACCAAAGAACATGGAACAGGGCTTGGTTTGACCATCGTCAGTCAAACTATTTCAGATCATAACGGTTTTACACGTTTCCGGAATCTTGATTCAGGTGGTGCTTGCTTTACGATTGAACTGCCTGTCACCTGAAAAACGCAGCTTAGCAATGCAAAATTTTCAACAGCTTATAAACATTCAAACGCAGGGCAAGGGTCTTCAGGAAATTACACGTCAAGTACAGCAAGTTGTGCAAGCCTCTAAAATTACTTGCGGACTTTGTAATTTGTTCGTCCGTCATACTTCAGCAAGTCTCGTTATTCAGGAAAACGCTGATCCGGACGTTCAAAGGGATCTGGAATATTTTTTCGGAAAGCTGGTTCCTGAAAACGATTTAGGATATACTCACACCATGGAAGGTCCGGATGATATGCCGTCCCACATCCGGAGCGCGTTGACCTGTACATCTGAACAGATTCCTCTTAGCGAAGGTCAGTTGCTTTTGGGCACCTGGCAGGGGATTTTTCTCTGGGAACACCGCACAAGTGGAAGTCTCAGAAACATTGTTGTGCATATTTCCGGAGACTGAAGCTTGAAATTAACTTGTGAATAATTTCCTACTGCACTAAAGTTCAACTATTTTTTTAACTGAAAACCAACTCTAAAAAAGAAACCTGATTTATACATGCAAACAAAATTTATCTTTATCACCGGAGGTGTAGTCTCCGGACTTGGAAAAGGAATTGCCGCTGCTTCTATAGGAGCACTACTGGAATCAAGAGGTTTGACAATCAGCCTGATGAAGTTGGATCCATACATAAATGTGGATGCAGGAACCATGAATCCTTTTCAACACGGTGAAGTTTTTGTCACCGTGGACGGAGCAGAAACTGATCTTGATTTAGGACATTATGAACGTTACACCAACGCCGTACTGACACGAAGACATAACCGTACCACCGGTCAAATATATGATGCTGTTATCCGTAAAGAACGTGCTGGTGATTATTTAGGGGCCACCGTGCAGGTCATTCCGCATGTGATTGATGAAATCAAAAATACAATTTCAGATGCCGCCCGATTAGCAGACACTGACGAAAATTCCGGAACAGCGAAAAATGTGGATATTTGTATTGTTGAAATAGGCGGAACAGTAGGTGATATTGAGTCATTGCCTTTCCTCGAAGCAATTCGGCAATACAGGCATGATCACGGTAAAGAAAATACTTTGTTTGTTCACTTGACTTTAATCGTCAAGACAACAGAAATGAAAACCAAACCCACCCAGCACAGTGTGGGTAAACTCAGGGAAATCGGAATTCAACCTGACATCCTCATCTGCCGTACCTCAGAAATGCTTCCCGATAAGGTGCGCAGCAAAATTTCCCTGTTTACCAATGTGCCGGAAAATTCTGTGGTGAATGGTCTTGACGTAGAATCGGTTTATGAAGCGCCGCTGATGTTTCATCATCAGGAACTGGATAACACAATCATGAGTTACCTGCAGATGTGGACAGGTAGTCCAAAACTGCAGCCTTGGATTGATTTGATTGAAAATTATAAAAATCCGCATGATAAGGTGGATATTGCTTTTGTCGGTAAATATGTCGCAAATCGAGATTCGTATGAAAGCATCAACGAAGCACTTTTGCATGGAGGAATTGCAAACCGGCTGAAAGTCCAGCTGCACTATATTGATTCAGAATTGTTGACTGAGGAAAACGCAGTTCTGCAATTGGAAAATATGGATGGTATTTTGGTTGCTCCTGGCTTTGGAGAACGGGGAACTGAAGGAAAAATTGCTGCTATCAAAATTGCACGTACACAGCAGTTGCCGTTTTTTGGAATTTGCCTCGGTATGCAGATGGCGATCATAGAGTTTGCCCGGAATGTTGTTGGAATTGAAGGTGCTAATTCCGGCGAAAACCGGCCTGATCATCCGGAAAACGTGATTGACCTGATGCCTGAACAATCTGGACACGAAGAAACCGGCGGAACTATGCGTCTGGGTAGCCAAACTACAGTCCTGAAAGAAAGCAGCCTGATTGCGAAAATATATAATAAAACAACTATTTCTGAACGTCACCGGCATCGTTATGAAGTGATGAACGAATTTGTTCCACAGTTTGAAGAAGCAGGACTCAGCATTTCCGGAAAACATCCTGAAAGGGATTTAGTTGAAACGATAGAACTGCCTGAACATCCATGGTTTATCGGCTGTCAGTATCATCCGGAACTGCAGTCAAAACCACTAAAGCCGCATCCGCTTTTTTCTTCTTTTATAGAAGCGGCTTATGTAAAACGGCAGGCACGTCTCGGTCTCCAAGTGACTTAAGATGAAACAACTGACTCTTCTAATGTCTAAGCAGATAAGCTTTAAAATAATTAGTGCAGTTTTGCTTCTTCTCTGTTTTGTGGTAGCAGAACCTGTATGGAATAAGAGTCGAGTTAGCTTTGCTTCTCCTGCCAACTCTTTCAAAATCACCCGCAACACTCTCGATCACCTCCAGAGGGAAGGTTTTACCAAATCACTCACCGCCATGTTTGTCCCAATGCTGGACAAAATATATCAGAACCGTAAAGATTTTGTCGAGGCGTTCCCGATATTCTTGGGACCAAAACAACGTGAAACCATTATAGGTTATGCTTCAACTGAGCAGATAAAAATTCAGGCAGATGAATTCAGCAGTGATCTCAAGGAAAACGCTGCCGTCTTTCGCGGGAATGTCAAAGGAGTTATTCCACGGGAAAATATAGAGTTAACTACAGCAAAACTGCGGCTCGTTTCCGGAGCAAACAATGATTTTGAAAAATTGATCGGCGAAGGTGGAGTTCAGGTCAAGCAATGGGATCGGGAAGTGCGGTCAGATTATGCGGTTTATACACAGGTTGATCTCGAAAAAACTAAAACTGTTGCCGATTCTACTGCTGCGAAAAAGAAACGGGCGCCACAGCAAACTATGGAACTCAAGGGAAATGTCTTAATGAAAGCCACGCAGGGCACTGTACGCAGTGATACTGTACTTTTGGATCTACTGCGTCAGCATGCGACTTTGGAAGGTCAGGATGCCAGTAAAGAAGGTCGTATCCGTGTTGAAGCAAACCTGAGTGAGCTTGAAACAAATCGTGAAAAACTGGATTCTGCAGAGAATGGCCAGGAAACAGGCGACGAAACACAACCAATTGAACCGCGGAAAGTGATTTTACTGGCGTCACGTGCAGTACTGGATAACTTCAAACAGCAGGCAATGTTTGAAGGTGATGTGGAAATGGAGCGTTCACCGGACAATCTCTATATTCACGCTGGAAAAATCACTTTACGGCTCGGTGAGTCCCAAGAGTTACAATCCATCCAGGCGGAACAGGAAGTTTGTTTTGAACAACCGGGTCGTGTTGCCAAAGCAAACCGGGCCAGCTTTGATGAAATTTCCCAAACCATTTTGCTTGAAGGTAGTGCGGAAGTTCAATCCGGAAAATTTCATCTCCAGGGTACCACAATTAATTTGTACCTTGATGTTAATAAAGGCGTCGCTCAAGGCGCCAACAAAACTCCTATCCAAATGACAATCCTCGGAGCGCAATCTCCTTCCATCTTTAAATGCAGATAGATGAAAGTTGCTACTTCCGCGGCAGCGCAGCAGCAAAGCAAAAAAATAAATAAAAGGCCGCAATTAGCACTCGACGTGGCTTTTAAAACCGGCAGTTCCGGAATTCAAGTCTATGTAGAACGTCCGGGACATGGCGATAAATCCAAAGACGGCAGCCACATCAAAGTTCACTATGAAGGTTGGCTGGAAAAGGACTTTACCATGTTTGACAGTAGTCGAGCCAAGCGGCGTCCTTTTGAGTTTGATCTAGGAAAGGGCAGTGTAATTGACGGCTGGGACCTTGCTCTCAAAGATGTGAGGGAAGGTACGAAGTTGCAAATCAAAATTCCCGCCAGACTCGCCTATGGTAGCCAGGGTGCCTCCTCAATGGGTATACCGCCGAACGCTAATTTGATCTTCAAAGTCGAAGTGCTCAAAGTCACTTAAGCGAACTCAGCTCTACTCAAGGCAAAATAAGCAGTTCATTCTCAGTATAATCTCTTTTCTCACTGATTGCGCCAGACCTGTGTACGGCGTTTTAGATAACGTGAAAGCAGGGCATGCATTATCCGAAAACAGGCGGAAGTGTAGACAATCATTAAAGCCATTGCAGCCGCGGGTGCGATGTCGCCCGCGTCATCCATGTTCAGCACAGCTACAGAAGCCAGCATAGTTTCCGGAGAATAGAGAAAAACCACTGCGGAAACCGTGGTCATTGCGTTTAAAAATAAATAACTTGCCACATCCAACAACGCCGGCAGGCAAACGGGGAGAGTAACTTTTCTAAAGGTACGCCAGACTGGAGTTTTTAAAGAGAGAGCTACTGCTTCAAATTCCGGATCAAGCTGCTTGAGTGCAGTGATACAGGTGAGGTGACTGACAGTATAAAAGTGGACAATAGTGCAGATTACCAGAATTCCCATTGTACCGTAAAGAAAACCGAATGGATTGTCCGGATGATTGAAAAAGAAAATGTAGGCGATGCCTAAAACCAGTCCCGGAACTGCAAGTGGCAACATTGCACCAAGATGTAAGATGGTCCGCAGCCACGTGACACCTCTTGCTTTCTCAACCAGGTAACTGCCTAAGAAAATCAATCCTGAACCAAAAACTGCACAGTAAATTGCCAATCGAATTGAGTTATAATATGCTTCCCAGCCTCCTCCATCCATCACATCAAAGTCATAATTTTTCAGCGAAAGAGAGAGATTATAAGGCCAGAAAGTGACAAAAGAGGCGTAAGCTGCCATCGCCAGCATGGCAATGAAAATGAAAGCGATAATTGAGCAAAACGCAAAAAGCAACCAGTCGCGCAGAGGATCTGCTTTTGGCTGAAAAGGCACGGCACGTGCGGAAAGCAAAGCGACTTGTTTACGCTGTACCCAACGGTCTGCAATAAAAGCAACTACGGCAGGCAGGAGCAAAACCAGCGAAACAACCGCACCCATTTCAAAATTCTGCTGTCCGACAACCTGTTTGTAAACATCCGTCGCGAGAACATTAAAACGTCCTCCGATTACTTTAGGAACGCCAAAATCTGTGATGACGAGCGTGAAGACAATGAATCCTGTACTGAGAATGCCGTACTTTGCACCCGGAAGCGTGACCGTCCAGAAGACACGCCATTTAGGTGTACGTAAAGCTTCGGCTGCTTCGTAAAGTCTGGCATCCGCAGTGGAGAGCGCCGTGATTAAAATCATCAGCGCATGTGGAAAAACCCAGAAGCACGAAGCCATGATGACGCCGATCGGTCCGTAGATAGAAGCACCAAACAGCCACGATTTGAGTACCCCTTGATTTCCAAACCAGTAAATTAACGAAATCGCCGCCAGTAAGGATGGTGCAAGAATCGGAATCAGTGCAATTCCACGGAAGAGCCCACGCAACGGCATTTTTGTGCGAGTCAGCGCATAGGCATAAACGAAGGCCAACACCAACACGATAATAGCCACAGAAATAGCCACGCCCAAGCTGTTGGTGATTGAAGTGAAAAGTGCCGGTGTTTCGAAATATTCACGAAAATTCTGCAGACCGACAAATTCACCGTCCATGTCTTCAAAACTTTTGGAAAGCAAAGTATAAAGCGGAAAAACAACTGCAACCACCAGCAATGTAATCAGCAGGAGCAATCCGGAACGCAGTGCAATATCATCACGGCTGATCCGGATACGTACTGCGGAAGCTCCGCTGATGGAAGTTGAGGAAACAGGTAATGCGGCCACGCTACTCATGAGCTTTCCGGAAAAATCCGCAGGTTGCGGGAGGGGAATTCCGCGGTTAGTCTTGAATCCTGAGTAACCTTGAGTTCATGAACTTGGTGGGTTGAAATGTCAGCTTTTAATTTTCCAAAACCTTCCGGACCAGACAAAATCAACCGGCAAAAAGAACCCAGAAATTCGAGAGAATCTACTTTGACCGCAAAGGAATTTACACTCTCAGCTTGATCCGAAGCAGAATCGGCACTGCACAAAATATCTTCCGGACGTACCGTCAGACGAACTTTACGGCCAACCTGAAGGTTTGTGGTTTCGCAGTTAATGGAATTCTCTCCAATACGCACAGTTCCGGAGGAGGTGATTTCTCCCTGCATAAAATTCATCACCCCGATAAAATCTGCCACAAAAGGCGAAGCCGGAGTACCGTAAATTTCTTCAGGTGTGCCAACCTGTTCGATGCTTCCGTGATTCATTACCACAATGCGGTCCGCCATCGAAAGCGCTTCTTCCTGATCGTGCGTTACGAGAATCGTGGTCACACCAAGCCGTTCATGCAGAGCACGGATTTCCTGACGCAGAGCCGCGCGAACACGCGCATCAAGTGCGCTTAAGGGTTCATCGAGCAGCAACAATCCCGGCGAAGTGGCCAGCGCACGAGATAGAGCTACACGTTGTTGTTCACCTCCGGAGAGTTGTGCGGGATATTTGTCAGTATGTTCGGGCATACCAACGAGTTCCAGCAATTCTACGACTCGTTTGCGGATTTCCTCTTTTGGCAGCCGCTGATTTTCTAAACCGTAGGCAACATTCTGGAAAACCGTCAGGTTCGGAAAAAGTGCATAGGATTGGAAAACGATACCGAAATCACGCTCCGACGGTGGAAGATTGGAAATGTTTTTTCCGTCTTGAATAATACTACCGGAAGATTGCGGATCGAGCCCGGCGATTGCACGCAGCAGTGTGGTCTTTCCGCATCCGGATGGTCCAAGAAAACAAATGAATTCGCCGTCGTTAATTTGCAATGAAAGTTCACGAACCGCGACAAACTCACCAAAATACTTGGTGAGATTTTCAATCTGCAGGTAAGCTTGTTTTGATTCAGGCATAGTCAGAAGACTGGGCCGGACGAAAATCCGGCCCATAATAAAGAAGGGTTAAAAAAGCAATTTTACTTGGCTTCAGACTTTGCGTCGTAGCGTTTTTGCCACTCGCCCAAAATGCTCTTGCGATTAACAGCAGCGAATTCAAAGTCATTGTCAATCATAGCCTCCAGAATTCCGGCAGGAAAATACTTAACCGGCTTAGCAATTCCTGGATAGGCCACAACAGCATAACCTTGATTGTAAAGCTTATTTGCTTTTTTCGTGATCGACCAATCCACGAGCTTTTGTGCAGCGGAAAGTTTTTTTGTTCCTTTCATGATAGCAGTTGCTTCCATGTCCCAGCCCACACCTTCTTTTGGTAATACTATCTCCAGAGGCGCACCTGCTGCTTTTGATTTTGCACCGCGGAACGCAAAGGAAATTCCAATCGGAGTTTCACCGCGTGCAGCTTGTTTACAGGGCTTTGAACCGGAATGCGTGTACCAGGCAATGTTCTCGTGCAGGTTGTCCATAAACTGCCAGCCTCCGAGTTTACCATAAATCTGCAGCCATGAAGAAACATCAAGGAATCCTGTTCCGGATGAATTCGGATTTGGCATAACGAGATGTCCTTTATAGACTGGATCGGTGAGGTCCATCCACGAAGTTGGTATTGGCAGATTATATCGCTTTGCTTCCACTGTATTCACACAGACTGCAGCAATCCAAGCATCCATTCCTGTCCAGCTTGGAGGATTAGCTGAATCCCTGAATTTAGTGTCCAGCTTTCCTAATCCTTTCGGGGAATATGACTGAAGCATACCTTCGGATTGAAGAAGCATCAAACTTGTTGCAGCCAATCCCCAAATCACATCCGCTCTGGGGTTGTTTTTTTCCGCAAGCAATTTTGCAGTGACAATTCCGGTGGAGTCACGTACCCAGCGGATTTTGATGTCAGGATGATCTTCATTGAACGCAGTGGCATAACGTTTGAGGTCTTCTGCTTCAACTGCGGTATAAACGGTGAGGGTTTCTGCACTCGCAGGAATTGCGAACAGCAGTCCTATTCCCAGACCAAGAACGCCCAGGCTGAGTTTTCTTATATTATTAATGAGCTTCTTCATTGAACTCCTCATCTATTAAGGATTATGGAAAAAAGTGAAGAAAATACTCTTGATTTGTTTTCTTCACATGAGTCGTACAGCCTAACATCATTTTTAAAGAAAGCACAACAGAAATAACAATTTTTCTCATTTGAAAGACTTTCCGAATTTAATCTGTTAATCCAAAAATATTTTCCGCTTCACGGAGACTTTCGTTGATTATGCTCAACGAAAGATCAATCTGCGCTTTCCTGATCATCAGTGGCGGAGTTAGCGTCAACACATTGCCCATGGTGATCTTGAATGACAAACCCTTGCCGAGGCAACGGTAAAGGACATCTTCAGCTAAATCGTTTGCGGGTGTTTTTTCCACTCTATCTAACACAAGTTCCACGCCAATCAGCAGTCCGCGGCCACGTACATCTCCAATCGTCGAGTGTTCTGCTTTCAACAAATTTAGTTGTTCAAGCATGTATTTTCCAAGTTTTGCGGCATTTTCAACCAGACCTTCCTGTTCGATAATTTCAATAGTAGTCAAAGCAGCTTTCGCCGTCACAGGATTTTTCTCATGGGTGTAGTGACCAAAAGCAAATTCACCGCCGACATCAAGTTCCGCTTTGGCCAGTACAGCGGCAATAGGTAAAATTCCTCCTCCCAGGGCTTTCCCGAGGACGAGAATATCCGGTACCACTGCATCATGTTCACAGGCAAACATTTTACCGGTCTTGCCTAAACCCGTTGGAATCTCGTCAAAGATTAACAAGGTGCCGTTGTCATTGCAGGCCTGCCGCACCGTCTCCCAGTATCCCGGAGGAGGCAGGTAAGGTACCGCCCTCGCAGGTTCGGCAATAACGGCAGCTACATCTCCCTCTTTTTCGAGGACATAGCGCACAAAATTAGCACAGGTCGTTTTGCAGATTTCAAGTTGAGCTTCACCATTAAGATCGGGGTAACCGTAAGGACAACGGTAACAGGCAAAAGGCGCAACATGTTCTGTTCCAGAAAGCAGTGGACCGATGACGTGAGAGCGGAATAACTGTTCCCCGCCAATGGAAGCGGCACCAAATCCTGCTCCATGAAAGGCATCCCAAAATGAAATAGTTTTGTGACGTCCTGTTGCAGCACGTGCGATTTTCAGCGCAACTTCAATCGCGTCTGAACCGCCGGTTGTGAATAACACTTTCGAAAGATCACCCGGAGAAATCTCAACCAGCTTTTTCGCCAGTGCAAGTGCTGATTCGGAGGCGAATCTCCTTGGAGCGAAAGGCAAAGTATCCATTTGTTCGGCAATCGCTTTTTTTAATTTAGGATGGCCGTAACCTATGTGATGTACATTATTGCCGTGAAAATCCAGATATCGGCGTCCATTTGTGTCTTCAATATACGCTCCTTCTGCCTTTGCGAGCACAGACAAACACGGACTTGAAACGGCTTGACTCAGGAAGTAATGTGCATCCTCAGCAAGAATCGCCTGTGTTTCTGTGTTATGTGTTTTCGCTTCCCATTCCGCACGCCATTTTGATGTATTACTTTCTCCTTCAGAAAGCGTTGGCCGTTGAAGCTTTTTATTTTTCATAGATTGCCGGTCTTAAAAAAGGTGGTTTCTCTTTATTTTGTGACTGGATTAACAAATTTTGTATAAGCATCCTTCTCCTTTAAGCAAAGCTGAGCCTTGACTTGAATATTCAAAGCTTGAAAACATCTTACAGATAAGCCGTAACTACTACTTTAATCTTCCTGTAAAACAGCAAACAAATCGTTCCATATTTCTTGCGATTTTTCCGCGCTAAGCTCTGGTGCTCCATGCTCCAAAGATTTCAAATGTTTCTGTAGTTCTTCATAGGAACGAATTTTCAGCGTCAGTGTTAAATCATCATTTTCAAAAAATGCTTCACTTTCGAGTGACATCCGCGGAGCCAATTTGAGACGCTGCCTTCCTTGTTCAAATCTCTGCCGCATATCACTCAGCTCTGGATAACGCCAGGCATCAAGTTGCTGTTTCAACAAACGATAGCGTACCGGTGCTTGAAGGCTCGAACGTCCAAAAATCTCCAATATTTCCGGAAATTTCAAAACCTCAACTGTGGACATCTGCTTCAAACGGCAGACTTCATCCAAAACCTGAAGCAGGTTACGCCACTTTTTTCCGCTGACTTCCATTTTTTCTGCAAGCCCGACAACGGTGGCAAACTCATTTTGTGAAAATTTCAGCAACGGTAGCAAATCTTCACAACCCAAACTCATTAAAAAGTCCGGCTGCCGGAATTGCTGCTCCTGCTCCTGCACTTCCAGCATTTCTTGCAAATCCAACAATTGACGCAGCAGTCTGACTGAGGGTTTTAGTCCAAGTCGCTGTAAAACAGCCATGACAATTTCATCTTTTTCAATACCATATACAAGTAATTTTTTCAGCATCTTGCATACATGTACCCCGGAAAAAGCAGTTCCTGCAGCAGCTAAAGTATGCAGACGAATTCCGGCAACTTCCTTCATGGACAGTGAATCCGGAAGAATAATACAGGAAAATTCGAGTGTCTGCTTTTCATGATTAGAAACTTCCGTCTGAGTTGCTCTGCATGAAAACCGTTTAAAACCATCGACCAACAGATATTTTGAATCCCGCAATTCTTTTACCAACAACGGCAGCAAGACACCATTTTGCTTAATTGAGCTGTTATCATTTTCGTTCAAAGCACCCGGAAACCAGTCGAATGGCGTTTCTACTGTCTCGATTTGGCCGGCAGTAAGAGTGGAAATATCCCAAGCAGGTGTTATTTTCATATTATACAATTGTTCAGGTAGGAATTTTGCAGATCAATCTGGAGATTACAGGACTGCTTTCAGTATCTTCAAACTCTGACTCAGATTCAAGTCCAGAACAAAACAAGTTTTAGATTATATGCATGATTCAGCTATTTTCAGTTTGATTGCCCTCGGCGGAGCGACCCTCTTCGGACTTCAGGGTGCATTAAGTCTGGCAGTAAGGCATCATCAGGTACGTGATCATCATCCATTTTCAGCCTGCAACAAAGTTGCTCTTTCAAAAGAGGCACAGATTGCGAAAATTCCTGTGGCCTATGGAGCAGTTATTTTTTACGGATTCGTACTTGCGCAACTTCTGCGTGGCATCTATCTGGAGGAAATACAGTTATACTGGCTAAATTCAGCCATGGTTGCAGCCTTGTTGGTAACGTGTTATTATGCATACATAATGTTTTTTAAGTTACGCATTGTTTGTATGGGCTGCCTGCGTATTTACCTGGCAAATTTGTTAATGGCCGCGGCCTTGTCTGCTTATCATCTGTATTAGTTTTTTCATCAAGCTCAGCAATACATTTTTCTGCTGAATTTTATTTTTTGCCGGAAAAAATCCCGGACTTTTCCTGCGTTATTTTTCCCTCACACTGATTACCGCTGCATTTTCCACGAATTCCCTTTCCCTCAGATTTTCTTAAAGAATTTGTTTTGTCACTCCAAATTTGATAGAATTCAGGATAGACAAACATTTCAAGATTGATGTTCCAGTAATAATTCCTGAGCCTTCTCATTTCGACGTAGCGGGAATTTTTGAACAAGTGTCCAAACTAATATCATTAAACTTAACTACTAGCAAACGATAATCAGCATGTCTTCTTTAGCTTCGGGCAGCAGAAATTCACAAAATAACCAACCGCTGAGTCTACAGGAACTTGAACAGCGTGACCGTTTCATTCACCGTCACATCGGTCCCTCAGAACAGGATATTGCTGAAATGCTTCAAACACTTGGGATGTCATCTCTGGATGAGCTGATTGACAAAGCAGTTCCGGATTCAATCCGAATGTCCGGTGAACTTGAGCTGCCGGAGAGCCGTACTGAAACAGAAGTGCTCGACGAACTACGCGAACTCGCAAAGCGTAATACAGTGGCAAAATCTATGATAGGGATGGGCTATCACAGCACAATCCTGCCCGGTGTCATTCAACGTAACCTGCTGGAAAATCCCGGCTGGTACACAGCTTACACTCCTTATCAGCCGGAAGTTTCACAGGGACGTCTCGAAGCACTGCTGAATTTTCAACAAATGGTAATTGATCTTAGCGGAATGGATGTCGCAAATGCATCGCTGCTTGATGAAGCAACTGCGGCTGCAGAAGCAATGACTTTCTGCAAACGTGTTTCACGCAGCAAAAGCATGCGCTTTTTTGTGGCGCACGACTGTCATCCGCAAACTATTGATGTGCTGAAAACCAGGGCGGAACCGATGGGTTTTGAATTGGTCCACGGAAATGTCGAGGAGCAGCTCAACTCTCCGGACGCAGATATGTTTGGAGCATTAATTCAATATCCGGGAACTTTTGGTGACATTCATGAGCTTGAAAATTTGTTCGAAAAATGGCATGAATCAGGAACTATGGTTGCAGTTGCCGCTGATCCACTGAGTCTTGTTTTGCTGAAACCACCTGGAGAATTAGGTGCAGATGTAGTTGTCGGAAGCACACAACGCTTTGGAGTACCGATGGGTTTTGGCGGTCCGCACGCAGCTTTTTTTGCCGCAAAAGAAAAGAATCTACGCAGCATCCCCGGCCGTATCATCGGTGCATCCAAGGATCGACGTGGAAAAACCGCGCTGAGGATGGCTTTACAGACTCGTGAACAACACATTCGCCGTGAAAAAGCGACGAGCAACATTTGCACAGCACAGGCTTTATTGGCAGTGATTGCAAGCAGTTATGCGGTTTATCACGGCCCGGAAGGTTTGAGAATTATCGCCAAGCGCATCCACAGGCTAACAAATATACTCGCGGAAGGTTTGAAACAGCTCGGATTTGCCGCAGACAATTCACACTTCTTTGACACCATCACTATATCGCTGGGAGAGAAGCGCGACGGCATTTACAAAAATGCGTTGGCGCAGGGTATAAATCTCCGCAAAATTGGTAGCGAACAATTGGGAATAAGTCTGGATGAAACAACTTCTGCGGAAGACATTTCCACGCTCTGGCGCGTGTTTGGCGGTGAAAATAAAATGCCTTCAATCGAAGAACTCGACTCTCATTTTATGGCTGAAGACAGCAATTCCGGAATTCCAAAAAATCTGCGTCGTTCATCAGAATTTTTAACACATCCTGTTTTTCATCTACATCATTCTGAAACAGCGATGCTGCGTTATTTACGTTATTTACAGGACAAAGATATTGCTCTTGACCGCGCAATGATACCTCTTGGTTCCTGCACTATGAAACTCAATGCGACTGCAGAAATGATTCCGGTCAGTTGGCCTGAATTTTCGAATATACATCCGTTTGCACCTGCTGAACAAACTGAAGGCTACCGCGAAATGATCCGTGAACTGGAAAATTCGCTGATACGTATTACCGGATTTGACGCGGTTTCAATGCAGCCGAATTCCGGTGCACAAGGCGAATATGCCGGATTACTCAGCATCCGGCACTACCACAAGTCAAGGGGCGATTCTCAACGTAATATCTGCCTGATTCCCAGCTCCGCTCACGGTACAAATCCTGCGAGTGCGACGCTGGCGAACATGAAAATTGTTATCGTGAAATGTGATAAAGACGGTAACATCGATGTCGAAGATTTGCGTGAAAAAGCGGAAAAGCACGCTGAAAATCTTGCAGCTTTGATGATTACCTATCCTTCTACTCATGGTGTGTTTGAGGACAGTATAATCCAGATTTGCGAAATCATTCACGAAAACGGTGGACAGGTTTACATGGATGGAGCAAACCTGAACGCATTAATGGGAATTGCACAACCCGGCAAATTGGGTGCGGATGTTCTGCATATGAATTTACACAAAACCTTCAGCATCCCTCACGGCGGTGGTGGCCCCGGAATGGGACCGATTGGTTTGAAATCACACCTTGCCCCGTTTGCGCCAAATCACAGCGTTGTGCCGATTGAAGGTCTATCTCCGGAAAACACAGCTGTTTCAGCCGCTCCGTGGGGCAGTCCAAGCATCCTGACGATTTCTCTGGTTTATATCCAACTCATGGGCGGACAAGGATTAAAAAAATCTTCACAGACTGCAATTCTAAACGCGAATTATCTGGCTCAGCGTTTAAAAAAACATTATCCGATTGTTTATACAGGAAAAAATAATTTGATTGCACATGAGTGCATTGTTGACGTTCGGACTTTGAAAGAAGCCTGCGGTATCACTGAAGAAGATATCGCCAAGCGTTTAATTGACTATGGTTTCCATGCGCCAACCATGTCCTGGCCGGTACCGGGAACTTTGATGATCGAACCTACTGAAAGCGAACCGAAAGCAGAACTTGACCGTTTTTGTGAGGCAATGATTTCGATCCGTAGAGAAGCAGAACTCGTTGAAAAAGGAGAATGGGACAAACAAGACAATCCACTCAAAAACGCTCCACATCCTGCCGAAGATCTTACCGATCCGGAATGGGAACATCCATATTCCAGAGAGGCGGCGATTTACCCGCTAGCTTCTCTCAGACGCTACAAATATTGGCCTCCTACTGCCCGAGTAGACAATGTTTACGGAGATCGAAACCTGATCTGTTCCTGCCCTCCGCTGGAAAATTATGAGGAAGCTGAGTGAACAAAACCGAAGCACTCGGAATTGTTCAAAACCTCCCTTTTGAGGAGTATCGACAACAGTCCGGTCTTAATCAGTCTACCCTCAAGCAGTGGTTTTCAGCTACGCAAAAAAAAACTGCTTACAAAAATTATCAGGCACTGCAGTTTGGAAGTGCAGGACATTGCCTGCTGCTGGAACCGGAAATGTTTCCGGAACTCTATGTGCGTGCTCCGGAGGGTTTGAATCAGCGTGGAAAAACAGGTAAAAAGCGTTGGGTGGAATATGAAGAACAGCATCCGGGAAAAATATTGCTGAGAACCGGTGAGTGGGAAAGATTAGAAAATATCCGCAAGGTTTTTGAAATACATCCGCAAATTCAAAAACTCTGGAAAAATGGTTCAGCCGAAGTTTCACTGTTTTGGCAGGATTCGGAATTTGCTCTGGACTGCAAAGCGCGGCTGGACTGGTTTGATGCTGATTCTGCAATAATTGTTGATCTGAAATTTACTAACAATATCGCTAAAGCCGGTGTACAGAAACCAATTCAGGATTATTATGCAGTGCAAGCAAGCTGGTATGTACGCGCGGTAACTCAACTGACGACAAAAGTTCCTGACTTTTTTTTCATCTTTATCGAAAAATATGCTCCACATCTCATCCGTGTCTGTTCTGTTTCGGCAGAAGATTTAAAACACGGACAGCAAAAAATTGAGTGCGCGATCAAAAACATGTCCAATAATATTTCCTGATGAATAATCCTCCACCTCTTGAGTCTGTCTCAGTAATTTTCATACATGAGCAGCAGATTTTTGCAGTTCAGCGTCAGCCGTATCTGCTTGCTTTTCCAGGATACCATGCTTTTCCTGGAGGTAAAATTGATGCGGATGAATCTTCAACTGCATTTGAAACTGAATTTCTCTGTGAGCACAATGCTCTGCGTATGCGTGCTTTGCAACGCGAAATAATGGAAGAGTTAGGCTACGATCTTGAGGAAGGTGTTAAAAAAGGAGAGGTGCTGTCTGTCAGTGAACTTGCGGAAGCATTAGCTCCACCCTTTGCACCGGTACGTTTCAGGACATGGTTTTACCGCGTTGACTTGAGCAGACGCATCAATTTTAAAGTCGACTCAGGTGAATTCGCTGATAGTTTCTGGAAAACTCCCAAGGAGTTACTTGAAACTTTCAAGACAGGAAAAAGTTTGATGGTACCGCCTACACGTTGGGTTTTAGAGGGTTTACAAAAAAATCATCAAGCAAATGCATTTGGTGATCTGTCACAAAATTTTGCAGAGAATAAAACCGTTCCGTGTCTGGAAATGCTGGAAGGAGTTCCGCAGTATGCAGTCAGATCCGCGACACTTCCACCTGCCAGCAGGACCAATGCTTTTCTGTTAGGAGATGCGGATGCACCTAAATTACTGGTTGATCCTTCACCAAATTCCGCGGAGGAATATCAACGTTTGCTCAACACAATTGACCACAAGAAACTTGATGCGATTTTTCTCACGCATCATCATCCTGATCATCATCAATTTTCGAATCAGCTGGCACGTCAACTAAAGCTGCCCATCATTCTCAGTGAGGACACTCAACAGCGCTTGACTCTTAAAAACGGTGATGATTATTTTGAGCAGGTTGAATTACGTAATGTGGTTGAAAACGAAGAAGTTACACGCTGGCACGGTTCTGCAGTAAGGGTTTATGAAATCCCCGGACATGATGCAGGACATCTCGGTTTAGCACCTGACACGCTGAGTTGGTTCATCGTAGGTGACCTCATTCAGGGCATCGGCACAGTCGTGATCCCTTCTCCGGAAGGTGACATGGCAACCTATTTTAAAACACTCGAAAAAGTAATTGCACTCAATCCGGAAGTAATAATTCCCTCACACGGAATTCCGATGCGTACTACTCACCGGTTGATTGAAACACTAAAACATCGTCGCGAACGCGAATCACAAATATTAAAATTATCAAATTCCGGAAAATCCAAACAGGAAATTCTGGAACAGCTTTACGAAGGACTTGATCCGCGCCTGCATTTGTTGGCGCTGCAGAATATTGAAGCACATCTGGTCAAGCTGCGTAAAGAAGAACAACTAATAAAATGAAAACACATAAAAAACAAATTCTCCGTTTGTTAGAAAACCACGGAGATTCATTGTCCACTAAACAAATACGCGGTGCATTGGGACTGAATAAAACTGCAACCGCAAAACTAAAAGCCGAATTGCTGAAACTGATCAAAGCAGGGAAAATTTCTAAACAGGGCACACGTTATTTGAAAGCTCAGGAAAAACCCAAACACGCAGTTTCAAAAGAAAAAAGAAAAGAAACTACAGCAGCAAAAGCAGAAAATAGAGAACCAGTTCAAACAGAGTCCGTCTGGAAACCTCGTACTAAAAGCCGGTCAAAAAGCGGTTCCGGAAAAACAGAAAAAGGTTATTTCACCCGCAACCAAAAGGGTTTCGGTTTTGTTGCAATCGGCGGAGCACGTTCGGACGTTTTTATCGGCGAGAACGAACAGGGTTATGCGATGGAAGGTGACCTGGTCGAAATTGAAATTTTCCGCAGCCGCGGATTTCGCGGAAAAAGCAAAGGTGAAATTGTCAATGTACTTGAGCGTGCCTCCAGTGAAATATTGGCTCGTTTAAAAAGAACAAAGCGTGAAACAGTAGCCGTGCCTGTGCACCGTAATTCCGGTTTGCCGTTCCTCTGGATTGCGGAAGAAGATGATCTTCCGGAACTGGAAACCGGCACGCTGGTGGAAGTTGAATTGCTGGAAGAAAACAAACATGCTAAAAAATCATCTCCTGCGCCAAGCGGACGTGTTTTACGTGCACTGGAAAATACCAGCGATCACGAATTGGGTTTTCAACTGATACTCAATGAAAACCTGATCCGTACAGAATATCCGCAAGAGGCTCTCGAACATGTGAAAAAGTTTTCACCGCAGGTACGCTTCGACTCTTCTTCGGGTCGCAGGGATTTACGCGATTTAGATTTTGTCACAATTGACGGAAAAACCGCGCGTGACTTTGATGATGCGGTTTGCGTAATTCCGGACAGTGACAAGTCTGGAGGTTTCCGACTTTTTGTTGCAATTGCAGATGTAGCGCATTACGTACGTCCGGAAGATCCTGTGGATCAGGAAGCGCTTATCCGCGGCACAAGTGTCTATTTTCCGACACACGCTGTGCCGATGCTGCCGGAAGAACTTTCCAACAATTTATGCAGCTTGCGTCCGAATGTAAACCGCTTGACCTTAACCTGTGAAATGCGGATTGATTCCAGCGGAGAAGTAATCGGCTACGCACTTTCGGAAAGCATAATTCGCAGTCGCGCTCGTTTGATTTATGAAGATGTCGCAGATTTACTGGACGGCAGAACTTCCTCAATTAGTTCTCCGGAACTGCAAGCGAATATCCGTAAAATGCACAAACTTGCAAAAATTCTTGAACGTAAAAGAATTCAGCGCGGTGCAGTGCAGTTCAGTTTTGCTGAAGAAGTTTTTGAGTTTGACTCAGATCAGCAACTGACAGGAATTGGGCGTAGTTATCAGTCCAGTGCAATGAAACTGATTGAACAGTTCATGCTTGAAGCAAACGAAACGGTAGCGCGGCACTGCGTTAAAAACAGAATGCCTGCACTTTATCGTGTGCATGATCGTCCGGACATGCGAAAATTGCAGAAACTGCAGCAGACGTTTTTCCGCTTTGGAGTTAAGACTTCACTGAGTACGCTGGCGAATCCAAAAAAGTTTAATGAGGTAATCGAGCAAATTCAGGAATTACCGCATTTTGAACAACTTCAGGTTTTGCTCTTACGCTCAATGGCCTTAGCGGTTTACCAAACAACAAACAAAGGTCATTTTGGCTTAGCCGCAGAATATTACGCGCATTTCACTTCACCGATCCGCAGATATCCGGATTTGGTGGTGCATCGTGCGCTTAAGGCAAAACTTCACCTCGATCAAGGTGTGAAGTCAGAAAACGAGCGGCTGCCGTTTGTAAACAGTGAAATGGCGGAACAGTGTTCGCAACAGGAACGTCGGGCGGAAAAAGCGGAACGTCAAAGTATTGCTTTGATGAAAGTCGATTTTCTGGCACCGCATGCCGGACAAACTTTTCAGGCAGTGGTGACTTCTGTTGATAATCACGGATTTAGAGTGAACCTCGAACCACATGGTCTCGAATGGTTTTTACCGCTTGAATCGATGCCTGACGATAATTACGTTTATGATGATATACGTCTCAGTCTGCAGGGACGCCGTAAAAACCGAACACTCCAGGCAGGACAACGCTTGGAAATAAGGCTGCTGCGCGCAGATCAAATTCATAGAACGCTGGAGTTTGAAGTTGAACGCTGGCTAAGTTGAGATGAAAACCAAACACCAATCAATCAAATAACCAAAAACATTAAAATATTTTCAAAATGGAAAACACAAAAATAAATAACCGAATCCGTAATATCGCCATTATTGCTCATGTTGATCATGGAAAAACAACTCTCGTTGATCAAATGTTCCGCCAAAGCGGACTCTTCCGTGATAATCAGTCTGTAGATGAACGCATCATGGACAGTATGGATCTGGAGCGTGAACGTGGAATTACGATTGCGGCAAAAAACTGCTCTGTAACCTGGAAGGAAACTAAAATTAATATCCTTGATACTCCAGGTCACGCTGATTTTGGCGGAGAAGTGGAACGTGCTTTAATGATGGTTGACGGTGCAATTTTGCTCGTCGATTCTTCTGAAGGCCCATTGCCTCAAACACGTTTTGTGTTGAAAAAAGCACTTGAAGGCCAGAAAAAAGTGGTAGTGGTGATTAATAAGATTGATCGTCAGGATTCCCGAGTCGCGGAAGTTTTGGATGAAATCTATGACCTTTTCATCGACCTTGATGCAACAGAAGAGCAGTTGGAATTTCCGGTGCTCTATGCAATCGGCAGAGATGGAATCGCCAAGAATGAACTGGAAGATGAGTCCCAGAACTTGTCTCCGCTCTTTGACACAATTTTGACAGAACTACCTGCACCTAGACATTCAGAAGAAGAACCTTTTCAAATGCTGGTGGCGGATTTAGATTTTTCTGACTATTTGGGAAAACTGGCTATCGGACGTGTTGCCAATGGTACTGTTAAAAAAAATGAGCAGTTGGTCTGCATCAATGAAGGTGGTGAGGAGATTGCTTTGCGTGCCAGTAAAGTCCAGGTTTATGAGGGTTTTACCATGACAGAAGCAGAACAAATTGAACCCGGTGAAATCATGATTCTGGCAGGAATTGATAACGTCCGTATCGGCGACACTATCTGTCTCAAAGAACGACCCAAAGCATTGAAGAGGATCTCGGTTGATGAACCCACCATCGCGATGTTTTTCTACACCAACACTTCTCCTTTCGCCGGACAGGAAGGCAAGCTGGTTCAGCCGAATAAAATCAAGGAGCGTCTCTACAAAGAAACACTGTCTAATGTTTCTCTGCAGTTTGAAGATACACTGGACGCAGACCGTTTCCTGGTAAAAGGTCGGGGGGAACTGCAGATGGCAGTACTGATCGAAACAATGCGGCGTGAAGGTTTTGAGCTCGCAGTTGGTCGTCCGGAAGTGATTTATAAAGAAGAGAACGGGGAGCGTTTAGAACCGATCGAACATGTTTATGTGGACTGTGAGGAAGGTTTCCTGGGCATTGTTTCGGAAAAACTATCCCAACGCAAGGGTCGCATGATCAATCTGGTAAATCACGGAGCTGGACGCGTTCAAGTCCAATTTAATATTCCATCACGCGGATTAATCGGTTACCGCAACGAATTTTTAACTGACACACGCGGTACTGGAATTCTGAATTCTTATCTTTCCGGATATGAACCGTACCGTGGTGATTTTCCGATACGATTTACCGGTTCAATAGTTTCAGACCGTCAAGGAAAAAGTATACCTTATGCGCTTTTCAATTTAGAACCAAGAGGTATTTTGTTCATAACCGCCGGTGAACGTGTGTATGAAGGAATGATACTTGGAGAGCATAATCGGGATTCAGACCTGAACGTCAATCCGTGCAAAGAGAAGAAACTGACAAATCACCGTGCTTCAGGCAAAGATGAAAACACAGTCCTGACACCGATTATTCCGATGACTTTAGAGAGGGCGATTGAATTCATTCGTGAGGGTGAGATTGTTGAAGTAACTCCAGAAAATATCCGTTTACGGAAAGTCATGCTTTCGGCAACTGGACGTCATACAGCAAGAGCGCCAAAAGGTTGATTCAACTCTTTTTTTATGAATATTACTCAGTTGTTTCTGGAAGGTCAAAACTTAAGCGACCCAGTTTTCCTGCTCTGAATTCACGCAGCAGCATACTTTCTGCACGCGGGTGATCAATGGCTCCACCGCCTTTCAGGCAACCGCGTTTTTCCGCGATTTTCTCTAGCAAATCACCTGGAAGCAAATCAATATCTTCCGGAGCAAGCTTGTATAATTGCTGCAACTGTTCCGGTTCTTTCTGTTTCAGAACAGTCAGCAAATAATCACTCAGCAGTGATGTTCCGACAATTGAGTCTTTGATCGCACCGGTAATCGCCAAGCGCATACCTGCTTCATGGTTCTCAATTTTCGGCCAGAGAATTCCCGGAGTATCCAGCAGTTCCACATCCTTGCCTAACTTGATCCAATCCTGGTGTTTCGTAACTCCCGGTGTCGGTCCTATTTCTGCAGCTTTTCGTCTTGAAAGCCGGTTGATCAAACTGGACTTGCCTACATTCGGAATACCTGTTATCAGCAGTTTTAGTGATGGATGACGGATACCGCGTTTACGGAAAGTAGACCACTTTTCCTCCATCATTTTACGGCATAGCGGTAATATTTTATTTATTTCACGCTGATTTAAAGCGTCTATAAACAGGAACGGGATGTCTGCTTTATTGAAAATTGCAGTCCATTCGCTCGTTATTTGCTGATCCGCCAAACCGCTTTTATTGAAAAGCAGGATGCGATTTTTTTGCTGCAGCATTTCCTCAAAATCATGATTTACTGAAGAAACGGGAATCCTCGCATCGCGCATTTCCAGTACCACATCAACCCGCTTGAGCTGTTTGGCCAGTTCCTTTTTGGCCTTAAGCATGTGTCCAGGATACCAGTTAATATCAGGTGTTTCCCAGCTTTTACCCAACAGTTCCGGAGCTTCTATGATCTCGTACTTGATGCGTGTTTTTGTATTAACAGTAATAGGTTTGTGTGATGATCTGCTCATCCGGTGTTGCCTCTGTTTGTTCTTTATCTTCAGTTTCCTGTTCCTCCCGGCGTCTTTCTTTTGCCAGTAAGTTACCCTGTTCAATAATATCCCGGATTACATCATCTCCGGAAACTTGCTCCTCTTCGTCTTTGTAACTTAAATCTTCTACACAGAGCTGATCCTGTACTATCTGCTCCATTTCATCAAAAAGCGTTCCCAGGCTTAAATCAAATTTCCAGTCCGGATTTTCATAAAATTTATCCGCGCTCATTAATGCCAAAAATACTACACTGTATGGATCAATACCTTTATATTCTGCAACCGCCACACGCAAATCCGACCATTGATCCCCTTCCAGCAAATCCGTTTTAGGATCCCCGAATCCTCCTTCTTCCAGATCAACATAAGCAAAGACGTCAAAATGCACAACATACGCTTTGAGCTGTTCCACTAAATGCTGATAAACATCTTCTCCTTTTGCGGTCGGCAGATAATAATTTTCTTCACTCACAGTCAGTGTTCCGCGTTCTTCCATGAACTTCAGCAGCGGTTCAAGGCCTTGATCATCCGTTTCTATCAGCGCGAGATTGAGTCGGCAATGTTCATTTTCCACCATTTCTTTTTCAACTTCTGCCAACGCTTCCCGTGCTTCACTCAGTTCATCTTTTTCATAATTTAGTTCTTGATCCTGTTCATCTGAATGAAAAAAACCTTTTTTAAGTTCTGCAACTTCTTCTTCCAGTTGAACGACTGTTTCCTGCAAATTATCTTTTTCCTGCCTGGGCAGTTCGTAGCGCATAAGTTGATCCAACAGCAGCAATGCCCCATATTTCTGACGGGATTCAGTATTTAATTTAGTTAAATGGGAGGATTTCATGATTAACTTTTTAAACTAAACGTGTTACTTTCATTACTGACAAATAAATAGGATTGCTTTCTCAAATAGAATCTGTAGAAAATTGTCCTATAATTCAGAGCAATAGTTACTTTATCACATCCTGCTGTATTTCGCATCAGCTTCTCTGGATGTGGCTCATTTAAAAATAAATTGTGTGATCCGTTATGCTGCGGATTACAAACACATCGTTTGCAGAAAAGGGGTTATTGTGGAGGAGAACGACAGTAGGCAATACCAGATAAATATCAGCGGTAACCGTTTCTCAATTTCCAGTCCTTATGGGGAAGAACACGTACGTGAAGTGGAAAAATTGCTGGACCAACAGATCGCGGAAGTCACAGAACACACTGACGCATTTGGTCCAACAAACGTTGCTTTGCTGGTTGCATTAAACTTAGCAGACAAACTTCTTACCTTAAAAAATAAAGTCTCAAAGTATGAAGGTATTGAAGACGATCTGGATAATTTATGCTACAAACTGGATGAGGTTTTAACAGAAAAATAAATTGATAGCTTGCTTGTAACAAGACTCAAATAAACCGAAACGTAAATTTCACCTGCAATTTGTTTTTTTCTTGCATCATCCTTGATTATTCACAGATAGCTGGTTATTGTTAATACAGAGCATTAAAGTCTACGGTGTACGTGATGTGAAACTTTTGCTTCCTGATTTTTTCAGAAAGGAGTTAGTCCCTGGAGGGGGTGAGCATGCCTGCCTTTGAGCAGGAAGCCTGAACCTTCTATCACATTACTCCACCTTGTGTGGCCTAGGAAACAAAAGCTTATCTTTTACACACGGCATCGCGGGCCTGCTGCTTTTCGACAGCAGACATATTTTTCAAAACAAATTTTCCTCTTCCCCCTAGACCAGTTGAACCTTATGCAGCCGCTGGTTTCAGAGTTTTTAGACTCACTTCACAGTAAAAAATATTCTACAAACAGTATCCAGAGTCACCGTCTTGATCTGCGTAAATTCTTAAAGTGGCTGGAGCTTGATGAGGAGGACACGGACAGTCAAAAGCTGCTGGCCCTGATCCGTAAACTTAGCCCCGATGATATAGAAATTTACCTCGCCTTCCTGCGTGAATCATACAAACCAAGAACTTTAGCGAGACACATTTCCTCACTGCGACTCTTTCTTGATCACCTTGAATTGAGCGGTTTGATCAAAACCAGTCCGGCACATCATATTCGTTTTCCGGAAATCATTCCAGACGCACCAGAAATTTTGTCAACAGAAGAGGTTGTAAAACTACTTGAAGCACCTTCGCTCGATCATTATCTTGGATTGCGTGACAGGGCAATGCTGGAACTGCTTTATTCAAGTGGACTAAAAGTAAATGAACTGCTCGGACTGGATGTAGAAGATTTGTTTCTGGATTTAGAATTTTTGAAAGTACGTTCCAAACGTGAACGCATGGTACCGATTACTTCCACCGCGGTTGAAGTACTACGGCCTTATCTTGATCAGGCAAGAGCCGGACGTTTACTGCATCCGGAAGATTCATGTTTGTTTCCCGGACGCAACGGTACAAGGATGAGCAGGGTAGGATTTTGGTCAATGATCAAAAAACATGCACTCCGCGCGGGCATCACCAGCCGTATCAATCCGAGAATATTACGTCACTCATTTGCGGTGCACCTGCTGCAGAACGGGATTGATTTGACGGATATTAAGCAATTATTCGGCTACGTCAGTCTGGATGCGACACTGCAGTATGCACATGTAAACCGTCCTGATTTTTTTAAGGTTTACCATGAACATCACCCACGTGGTGAGAAACATACAGCAGGTGAATAAATTTTTTAAGTTAAAATTTATTTTAAAGCAGATATTCCAGTCCGTAAACAAGTTCGTTCAGTTCCATGACTTTTTTGCAGGCGAGGCAAACACCGGGCATGAAAGAGTCACGATGGGTTGAATCGTGCCGGATGGTCAGCGTTTGGCTTTGTCCGCCGAAAAGCACTTCCTGATGTGCAACCAGCCCGGGAAGACGTATAGAATGGATCCGGATTCCTTCCGCATTGGCACCGCGTGCTCCTGGAATAATTTCTTTTTCTGTAATCGTTTCTGGGACTGAATCACGTGCTTCTCCAATTAAATTTGCAGTCTTGATTGCGGTTCCGGAAGGCGCATCCAGTTTGCCATTGTGATGCAGCTCAATAACTTCTGCCTGCGGAAAATACCTGGCAGCATCCTGAGAATATTTCATCATCAGAACTGCCCCAATCGCAAAATTAGGCGCAATAACACCACCGATGTTTTGTTGTTTACAAAGTTGTTTAAGTTCAGCAACTTGTTCCGGAAGTAAGCCGCTGGTGCCGATTACAGGACGAGCACCGGACAGAATGATACTGGCAGACACTTCCATGGCAACCGCGGCAGTTGTGAAGTCAAGCACGACCTGGGCCTTGGATTGCTCAATGATTTGAGCTAAATTATCACTCAAATCAGTTTGCGCGACTAAATCCAGTTCAGCATCCGCCCTGACGGCCTTGATGGACTCCTGACCCATTCGGCCTTTGGACCCGTTAATTAATACTCGTATGAGGCTCATGGCTGTTAAAATAGATTTTATGGTTCACCTTCATTCAAAACAGACTCTATGCTGTTTTTATAATGAGCTTAAAGTTATATCAATATAATCAGCGAAACAACTGGAAAAGACAAGACACAGAGGACTGATTTATGAGGCATTGTCAATTTTATCTAATCATTTCCAAAAAATCAGAGGAAGTGGTGAATGGTCTAAAAAAGCATACTTTATGCTGTGAAAATAGAGCGGATGCTCACGGATTCTTCTGGATTGATGATGAAGATAATATTCAACAAATTCAGCTGATTTTTGGAGAAGTAGTACTGGAATGGTTTGCGGGTAAATGGGTCAAGTTCAGCATGACCAACCGTGCGATGGAAGTTTCGCAGGAGGTAGGCTTGCCACATGGCGCACATATCCTGCATCCGCTTGAGAACAAGGCCCTAAGTGACAACGTTCTGGATGAAGCCCTTAATGCTGAATATCCTCCGGAATGGTCAGATAAAATTATGGAAAAATTTTAAATCGTGCAGACATTTGCAGAGAAGCCCCTACAACATCAGGGGGAAAAGATGCTTCCGGGAAATAAAGGATAAGTTTAAAGGGCTTTCAGTATTTTAAAAGCTGAAATAAATTGCCTTGCTCAGAAACCAAATCCGAAAGTCAATACAAGTTCTCCGGCAAATGCTTTAATATCTGTCGATGTTGTGGTTGCCTTCTGAAGTGTTGTAGAAGTTTCTGTACCTGACTTAAGCGTAACCTTTGTTTCATCACTCAGTTTACTTCCACCTTGATACCAGTCCATTCCCAGGTATGCCCCCCAATCAAAGGTCCATTCATTGCCGATTCCATAATTCAACTGGGTAATCGAATATTCTATGTCATAGGTCACACCGGTATAAACCCAATCCGGATATGAGATTTTATAATTCGCGTAACCCAAAGGGATATTGAATGAATTACCAAGATAGAATCTCGCAGTAACTTCCTGTGTGCTGAAGTTTATGCTTTGAGTTTTTGTGGAATACTCACCGGAAGTAGAATTATAGTCCGTGTAGGAATAATTATATCTTCCTGAACCAGACGTCAACCCCAATGTCCAGTTTGCGCCAGGAAACTCCAGCACTGAAGGAGTTGATATAAAGTACATTAAATGTTTTCCGGATTTTTGTCCTAACCTTACTGTTTGGTCATCTCTGTTGGACGTGGAATCACCCGCAAAAACAAGGCCTCCGCAAAAAAGAAATGACAGGCAGAACATGCTGATTTTCATCTTCATAAAATACTTTTATTTTACAAGTTAGTTTAAAAGTCAAGAACACCGTTAAACTAATTCAGTTGAATAGCCAATACTACTACACTTTTTTTAGTCGAATTTTTAGCTTAACAGCCTGAAATTAAACTCTACTTCTGGACAACCAGCGCTCTACGTATATGCAACCTTTAGGCCTTGTTTTTTAATGAATGTATAGAGTTGGCTGAGAGAATCAACACAGCCTTTCAGCAGCCTTTCAGTAGTATTTCAGTAGTATTTCAGTAGTGCCAACATTTTTCGAAAGCACCACTTTTTGCTTGTCAGCCTGATTTTTCAGGTGTATACGTAATTGTAGGGACGCGTCTCGCTGTGCCCCTACGGATGATGATCCTCCAATCAGGATTCGAAATTGTATGGGGGAATTCTTGCCCGAATGTATTCTCAGAGTTTCAATTATAAACAGGTGAATCGTGAAGCACTATTACTGGGAAGGAACGGATACGAATGGAGTTCAGCATGAAGGTGCGCTGGATTCAGAAACTTTGTCAGTAGCCAATGAGAATCTGCTGAGTTGTGGATTTTTCAGGTTGCGCTTCTGGAAAATTGAACGTTCACGTCTTCACAAAGTTTTAAACAATAATGAAGTTACAGAATTTTTACTGCAGTTGCACCGTCTGCTGAAATCCGGAGTTGAGCTGGATGATGCTTTGGGGTTTGCTGTACATGAGCAAAAAAATCGTGTTTTGAGTTTCCTGCTTTGCCGAATACGTGAAGATTTACGGAACGGAATTTCATTAAGCAGCGCCCTGCAGCGATACCGCGCCTTTCCAAAACTTGTCGGAAAAATGATTGAAGTTGCGGAAAGTTCCGGAAGACTGCCAGAAGTTCTCGGAATGCTGCTGGAATTTTACCAGTTTCAACAATCGATAATTCAGGAGCAAAAACGTTTACTAAACTATCCTCTGGTGGTTTTCAGTATTTTCATAGTTTTGTCGCTGGGCTCGATTATTTTCATGGTACCTCTATTTAAAAGGATGTACATCGGGCTCGGTGATGAGTTGTTTTGGCTGACACGAGTGCTGCTAAATTTAAGCGATTCGCTGCGTATTCATCCAGAAAGCTGGATTATAGGAACGCTGATTTGCGGAACTCTGCTTGTTGCTATTTACAGAACACTGGGATTTTCGTGGCTTCTGAATCTGATTCCAGGAGGAAAGCGTTTGCGGGTAAGTGTGCGCATGCTATTTTACAGCAGAGGCATGGAAATCATGCTCAGCACAGGCGTTCACCTACAGGAGGCGCTGACGCTGGCAGAAGAGATGCTGCCGGGGCTGTTGAGTAAGCGGATTGCACCCGTACGAAAAGCAGTTGATGCCGGAAAGTCTCTGCGGGAAGCATATTCCATGGTCCCACTTTTTTCACCAATGTTTGTCAAAATGATCGCACTCGGTGAATCCAGTGGTCACCTTTCCTCAAGTTTTGCGCGTATCGGCAGGCAGAATCAGGAATCGCTGAAAAAAATAATGGCCTGGGCTAACACGCTGATTGAGCCGGTTTTGATGATCCTGATTGCTTTTGGTGTACTTGGATTTCTCTTATCGATGTACCTTCCTCTGTTCAAAATGTCTGAGCGCTTTTGAATCAAAAGGTAGTTCTTCTCCTGAATAATCAAGCGTTCTTTCCATCCAGGTTGGTGAGTCCGGATGATGCACCGGAAAGTCCGGTACATGTCCCAAACCGATTTCCAGCAGTCGCAGAATCAATTTTGCGGTCAAGCCCCATATATCAAAACCTTCAAACTCAAAATGATGCGCGAGTATGGTCCCAATCGGGATTTTAAATTCCTCAGTCCAGTGCTGCTCACTGTTCATGAAAAAAGAGAGCGGCACCTTAAAAACTGCTTCAATTTCATCTTGATTTGGCACAGGGACAAAATCATTTGGAATGAGCCCCACAAAAGGTGTAACCAGATAATTATGAAGTGAAAGTATTTGATCCAGTTGGCCAATTATTTCGATTTTTTCCTGAGGCAGACCTATTTCTTCGTTAGTTTCCCGGAATGCGGTTTCTAGTGAATTCGCGTCATGTGGATCCTGCTTTCCACCCGGAAACGAAACTTGCCCAGCATGAGAACGTAGCTGCTCTGAACGCTGAGTGAGCATCACAAAAAGCTCACCCTCAGCTTCAAGCAAAGGAATAAGCACAGAGGCACGTTTTTGGATTTGTGGATTTTTTAGCGGATGATGGCCTGTAAGACCCTGCCTGATTTTATTCAACATAAAAGTTCACGGAGCAAAAAAACGCTCTTTGTTTTCCAGCCAGTAGGCTTTGACTATTTTATGAATTTTGCTGCTAGCTTCGTATGACGTTTTTGCGAATGCGGGTGTGAACTGAATGTTTTTTGGACGAGTGTGTCCCAGTAAGTCACGGCTCAGCGCACTGTCGAGCACATCACAATACGCTCGTGTAATTTCAACTTCCGGAGCGACTGAACTACAGAGATTGAGCATTTCCGTTGAAGAGTATGCCGGAAGCTGAAAATGACCAAGGGCCAATAAAATTGAACTGAAGGCATTGATCGCAGCCTGATTACTCAGCAGGCAACTAGTATCCGGATTGGTTTTAATAAAGGATTTCGCCATTTCCAAATCCTCTCCAGACTGTTCCCACGACACTTGTGCCCTGTGAATGCTGCGTTCAGATTCTTGCGCTTTTTGCATGATTGTGTTACAAGAGATATAATGTTTGACGAAGAAGGAAGTTAACTATTCAACCTTTTACAAATCAATAACGCTAGTTCAGCACAAAATATTTCGCCTAAAACGGCTTTTGTTTTTATAAAATGTGCCTAAGAGCGGACGCTGTGTTCAGCGAGATAATTTTCTATTTTCAGGAAAGTAGACTCATCCAGCACAACTGAACCGTCTATTTCCCGATTTTTCAAGTAGTCGCAGGTTTCGCGGATAGTGATGATTGACCAGACAGGAACACCGGTTTTTTGCTGAAATTCAGTGATCGCGTCATTAGCCTGTGAATTTTTTTCCATCCGGTCCAAAGCGACAAGAACACCGGAGAATTCAATTTTGCAGAGTTCACGAATCAGGGCAACTGACTCAATTTTTGTAAGACCATCGGTGATTACATCGTCAACCATGACCACGCAATCCCGTGCAAGCGGAAACTGACCAACGAGAGTTCCCTGATCCCCGTGTGTCTTTTTCTCTTTTCGATTAAAGAAATATCCGATATCCTGCTTAAGTCTAGCGGATAAAGCAATTGCCGTGGTAAGGCAGAGCGGGATTCCCTTGTAGGCCGGGCCGTAGATCAAATTACAGTTTGGAGCATTTTCCTCAATTGCCGCGGCATAGTATGAACCAAGCTCTTCAATCAGTGGACCGTTGTTGAATTTTGAAGAGTTAAAAAAATACGGTGAGCTGCGACCGCTTTTGAGAGTGAACTCCCCAAACTGAAGAGCATCCGCACGGACCAGAAATTCGGCAAATTCTTTTTTATAAGTTTGCATTAAAAACCAGAGTTTGTTTGAGAGACAGCATTCACAGCATAGCAGTTAGTTTAACTCAACTCAATCCCGGAACAAAATTTTCTTGATTGACAATTCCGGAAGATTATAATCAAACCCGTAAATAAACGATGTCAACTGATAAAGGAAAAAGACTACAGAATACAATTGACGCACTGATGGTTTCTTATCGTGAACATCCGGAGATAGAGCACATCGGCACCATTGATTTACCGGCCAAAGAAAATATAATCGCGTTAATTGAAGATATTCAGGTGCTGCTGTTTCCAGGATTAATACGGCAGGAGTCTTTTGATTTTCTGAATTTACCGCATTTGGTTGGACAACAAACCGTCTCTATTTTCTACCGTCTCAAGGAAGCCCTCGAACTGGTACTCTGCTGGAAGGCCTCCGAGGAAGGAAAACGTTGTGATGAGTTGCCTGAATTTGGAGAGCAGGTTGAAAGCATTGCTTTCGAATTTTTAGAATATCTTCCTGAATTGCGTGAAATCCTTGCAGAGGATGTAGATGCTATTCTTCGGGGCGATCCAGCTTCGGTCAGCAAACGTGAAATTGTATTAGCCTACCCTGGACTACAGGCAGTGAGCGTGTACAGAATAGCGCATTTTTTGCACGAAAGAGGCGTGCCGTTGATCCCGCGGATCATGACTGAACACATTCATTCTAAAACCGGAATTGATATTCATCCGGGAGTGATAATTGGCAAAGGTCTGATGATAGATCACGGTACCGGAATTGTGATTGGGGAAACCGCGATCATCAAGGATCAGGTTCGGATTTATCAGGGTGTGACTTTAGGCGCTCTCAGTCCGGAGCATTCGCTTGCAAATCCTAACTTGAAACGTCATCCGACTATCGAGAAAAACGTGATTGTTTATGCAGGTGCTACAATTTTAGGGGATGTGGTGATTGGAGAAGGTTCGGTTATCGGCGGAAATGTCTGGCTGACACACAGTATTCCTCCTCAAAGTCAGGTGTTTTTGAAAGATCTTACTTCCTCGCAGGAAGTTAGAAAAAAGGTGAGTAAGAGATAAAATTTAAAAAACGTATTGACTTAGCAAAAAATTCGTCTAAAGTGCACTTATCTGCAGAAACACAATTTGCGAAAAAACAGCAGTCGGAGAAGCTGTTGTTTGTTTGTTTAAGTCAGTTGTAAGGAATGGAGGCATGAGCGAAATTGAATACGATGAGCAGCTGATAACGAAAACACGGCACAAAATGAAACCGCCGCAGAGTTACAAAGTTCTGCTGCATAATGACAACTATACCACCATGGAATTTGTGGTGTTTATCCTGGAAACTGTCTTTAAAAAAAGTTTAGAGGAGGCAACCCAGATTATGTTTCATGTTCACGAATACGGGATTGGAGTATGCGGATCATACTCTTTTGAAGTCGCGGAAACAAAAGTCGAATCAGTACATGGACTCGCAGAGCAGCATGAATATCCTCTGCAGGCAACAATGGAAGAAAACTGAGTTAAGGTTATGTTTACAAAAGATTTAGAAATGTGTTTGATGGCGGCTCAAAGTGAAGCCATAGACCGGCGGCATGAATATTTATGCGTTGAACATATTCTTTATGCACTGCTGCACAACGATGCAGGCTTGAATGTAATCAGAAGCTGCGGTGGTGACACAAGTCTCATCAAACAGGATTTAGAGGATTTCTTTTCACAGCAAGAAGAAGTTAGTGAAAATAAATTACCCCGTCAGACGAAAGCTGTCCAGCGAGTGCTCCATCTAGCGATAATGCATGTCAATAGTTCCGGAAAAGCCTCCGCGGATGTGGGTGATGTGTTAGTGGCAATTCACCGTGAATCGCGCTCTTACGCCTCCTACTTTTTGCAGAAGCAGGACATTACACGTCTTGATCTGCTGAACTATATTTCGCATGGTATTGCAAAAGTTCCAGCAGAAGAAGAGAATAGTGACAGTCATGATTTTGAAGGCGGAGAAGAAGAAGGGCAACCGCCGCGTCAGGAACAAAATCCGCTAGAACTTTACACTCAGAATTTAACACGGCAAGCGGAAGAAAAACGCATCGATCCGCTGATCGGTCGTGAAAACGAAATTAACCGTACTCTGCAGATCCTGTGCAGACGGCGTAAAAATAATCCGATTTATGTAGGTGATCCGGGAGTTGGAAAAACCGCGGTTGCGGAAGGTCTTGCCCTGCAGATTTTCAACGGTGATATTCCGGAAATGATGGAAGGCACAGAAGTTTTTGCCCTTGATATTGGCGCTTTGTTAGCTGGAACCAAGTTCCGTGGTGATTTTGAGCAGCGCCTAAAAGCGGTGCTTAAAGCACTTGAAAAACGCCCTGGTTCGATTTTATTCATTGATGAAATTCACACTATAATTGGTGCAGGAGCAACCAGTGGTGGATCAATGGATGTTTCAAATCTGCTTAAACCTGCACTCGCCAAAGGTGAAATACGCTGTATTGGATCAACGACATTTGATGAATACAAAAAGATTTTTGAAAAGGACCGCGCGCTGGCAAGACGTTTTCAAAAAATTGACATTCTTGAACCAACACTTGCGGAAACGATCAAGATTCTCAAAGGTTTAAAATCACGATACGAAAAACATCACCAGTTGCGTTACACTTCCGGATCATTGAAATTGGCTGCAGAACTTTCGGAAAAATATATCAATGAACGTTATTTGCCGGACAAGGCAATTGACGTGATCGATGAAGCCGGATCGATGGTACGTTTACGTCCTGGCGTAAAACGAAAAACTGTGGGTGTGCCCGATATTGAAAAAGTTGTGGCAAGCATGGCCAGAGTTCCAATTGAACGCATGAATTCAAATGATAAAGATAAACTGCGTGAACTAGAAAAAGAATTGAAGATGCAGGTTTTTGGTCAAGATGAAGCGATTGGGACATTGGTGCAGGCCATCAAACGTTCTCGTGCAGGACTTCATCATCCAGAACATCCGATTGGTTCTTTCCTTTTTACCGGCCCCACCGGAGTCGGAAAAACGGAGCTGGCGAAGCAGTTGGCCTTTATCATGGGCATCCGCTTTGAACGCTTTGACATGAGTGAATACATGGAGAAGCACACCGTTTCACGTTTGATCGGCGCACCTCCGGGATATGTCGGTTTTGATCAAGGCGGTCTACTGACGGATGCAGTACGTAAAAATCCACATTGCGTAATCCTCCTCGACGAAATTGAAAAAGCACATCCGGATATTTTCAACATTCTGTTGCAAGTCATGGATCATGCAACCTTGACCGACAACAATGGACGTGAAGCAGATTTCCGTAATGTTGTTTTGGTGATGACCTCTAATGTTGGCGCCAAAGAAATGAGTTCCGGTACAATTGGTTTTGGCGAAAACTCACCAAAAGCTCCTTCCAAAAAAGCAATTGAAAAAGTCTTCAGTCCAGAATTCCGTAACCGTCTGGATAACACAATTTCTTTTAATGGTCTGCCTGAAGACGTCGTTTTGATGGTTGTTGAAAAGATGCTTGTTGAGTTGGAAGTCAAGCTGCAACAGCAAAAGGTGATCATCAATGTTACGGATGCCGCAAAAACATGGTTAGCCAAAAAAGGTTATGATCCGCTCTTTGGTGCACGTCCGATGGGACGTACCATTCAGCGTGAAATAGAAACCATTCTGGCAGACGAGGTGCTGTTTGGTAAGTTGGAAAATGGAGGAGAAGTCAGTATTGGTCTCAAAAAAGACCAGTTGAACTTTAAGTATTCCTGATCGGGACAAATGTCGTATTTCATTTTTGATGGAGTGCTTGAATGCTGACAGCAGTTTCAACTGGGAGGTGAGGAAGCACGGCATGTTTTAAAATCCCGCCGGTTGCGTTCCGGTGATCGCTTCCTGATTCAGGATCAAAATGGTCAGCGTTTTGAAGCGGTTTTGAAAAGTTCTGGCCATGACTCACTTATTTTTGTTCCGGAAAATCCTCTTGCAGTTCTGCAAGCATCCGCATCACGTCATGAAATATTGTAAGCACTGTCCAAGGAAAAGACACTAGACTTGATTCTGCAAAAAACGACTGAGCTTGGTGTCATCCCGCGGGATTTTTTGCGGATATTATTCGCCAAATTATTTTCATTTTTCACCTCAGAAACTTCAGTTTAGCCGCTGGCAACGGATTGTGCTGGAAGCGTCTAAACAATTATGACTATAGCATCTACCAGAATTTTTCTGGCTTGCGAATTTAGCAACTGTGAGAGCTGTTTCGATTCTACAGTTTTGATGGGGTGACCTTTCACTATCTGCGTAAAAATTTGTCCTTCCCGAAAAAGCGGGAAGCCAGTATTTCATCAACTAATATTTGGAGTAAATAAATGCAAAAAGTACTATTAATAATCTTTGGACTGGCCCTCGCGTTTTCTGTTTCTGCGAAGGAATCAATCCGTGGACACTTTGAACTTGTAGGCTCAGTTCCAAGTGCGCACAGTGTAAAGAAGGTCGTCTTCGAAGAATTTATGAATTTCGGTTGTCCTCACTGCAATAATCTGCACAAAGCATCAAAAGATTTCCGGAAGAAATTTGCAGACAAAGTCGAATTTATTGATATTCCGATTGTCTTCCGTGGACAGGACGATTCGCCGCTGCGTCTTTATTACGTTGCCAGAAAAATCGGCAAAGGTAAATTGATCAAAGACGAGCTCTTCAAAGCCAGTTTCACTCATGGAGTAAATGTTTTTGATTCCGGAATTACGAATTATCTGGCACGTTCTCTAGGCATGAACAAAGAGTTTCAACAGGAAAAAGACCAGGCATGGGTCAACAAACTGATCAAAGAAGGCGAGCGTAAATCAGCAATTTACGGAGTGAGCGGTACACCAACAGTTGTGATTCAGCGAGCTCTTAAAATGGACATTGGCCCCTATGGAACAATGAGCGAATTTGTTAAAAAAGTGCCTGAAACAATAGCAGATTTAATTCAGTAATTACATGAACAAGCCCACCCGCCATTCTGAAGCAAGTGGCGGGACCACTTCTCCCGCACAGGAAAAACTCTCCCATCTGCCCGACCTTCCTGGGGTTTATCTTTTCAAGGACGAGCAGCAAAGCATCCTCTACATTGGCAAATCCAAAACTCTCCGCAATCGTGTCCGTTCTTATTTTCGCAGTTCGGCAAAACACAATTTGCGAATACAGCTCATGGTCTCACGAATCCATGATTTCTCGCTTATTATAACTGACACAGAGGCGGAAGCGCTGATTTTGGAGGAGCAACTAATCAAAAGGCATCACCCACGTTACAACGTGGCGCTCAAGGATGGAAAATCATATCCGTACTGCAAACTGACGGTTGGAGAAATGTTTCCACGACTCATACTCGTGCGTGAAAAAATTGACGCAAAGTCCGAATATTATGGACCTTACACATCCGTCAAGGACGCCCGTCAAGTACTGAAAGCGGTCATGACATATTTTCCGCTGCGTACTAGTAAAATGCGACTTGACGGTAAAAAGATCTACCGTCCCTGTCTAAATTTTCAAATGCAGCGTTGTCTCGCTCCATGCCGCGGAGTTGTTTCCGCTGAAGAATACGCGAAGGTGGTGCGCCAGGTGCGGCTCTTTTTAAAAGGACGCGATCAGGAACTTCTACAGGAACTTGAAAAGCGGATGGAGCAGTCATCAAAAATACTTGAATTCGAAAAATCAGCTCTTTACCGTGATCAGATTCAAGCCATGCGCCGGATTTTCGAGAGACAAATGGTGCTGGATGTCAAGGGTAAGGATCAGGATGTCTTTAATCTTTTCCGTGAATCAGATTCCACCGGAGTTCAGGTTTTGTTCATCCGTAACGGCAGGTTGCTCGGTACAGATTTTTTCTTTTTTGAAGACAGCAGCGAAGCTTCCGATGATAATTTACTCGGACAGGCTCTGCACAGAATTTACATGCCGGAAGGTTCGATTGTGCCTCGTGAAATTTTACTGCCCTTTGAATATTCCGACAGAAAACTGCTCGAAGAGGCACTCAATAAAAAATCAACACGTCGCGTTCACGTGGTTTGTCCACAAAAGGGACGCAAAAAAGAGCTGGTCAGCATGGCATTCAGCAACGCAAAAGTTAATTTGTCCGAACAGCGCATCCGTTCTTCCAAAAACAAAAATGTGCTGCAACACACCAAGTATGAATTAAAGTTAAACAGACTTCCCGAAGTGGTCGAAGCTTTTGATATTTCCCATCTTTCTGGAACAATGACGGTTGCTTCAATGGTCTGCTGGAAAAAAAATGCAGCCTCAAACAAGGATTACCGTAAATATAAAATAACCAGCATAAGCGGTCCGGATGATTTTGCGAGCATGAAAGAAGTTCTCACGCGACGTTACAAACGCATACTTGCAGAAGGCAAAAAACTTCCGGACTTAATTTTAGTTGACGGCGGAAAAGGGCAAATCAGTATTGCGGCAAAAGTGCTGGCAGATCTTGATATTTTACGGAAAGTGGATTTGATAGGACTGGCAAAGGGACGTTCTGAAAAAAAAAGGGGACGTAGCCGCGGACAGAATGTAGATTACGAATATGTAGTGAAACCGAACCAGAAAAATGAAATCCGCCTGCGTAGAAATTCTGATGTGCTTTATTTTCTGCAAAATATTCGTGACGAATCACACCGTTTTGCAATCGAATTTCAACGCAAACTCAAAAGGAAACATAATCTGCATTCTCAAATTGACGATATTCCCGGCATCGGTCCGAAACGTCGGAAACTCCTACTGAAGCACTTTGGCAGTTTAACTCTACTGAAACTGGCGACAACAGACGAAATTATGCAGGTGCCCGGAATTCCGCAAAAAATGGCCAGTGAAATAAAAAGTTTTCTGCAAAACTGAAGAGTTTATACTTTGGAAAAGACTGTTCAGTTTTGAAAATAACTAAAAATATATTGACAAAATACTCTGACAATAATAGTATGGTGGGTTATTGGTCCCCATCGTCTAGCGGCCTAGGACTCCGCCCTTTCACGGCGGCAACAGGGGTTCGACTCCCCTTGGGGACGCCATCTTTCTGAGCGTTATCTCTCCATTTTCCGGTGACAAGCTGCACCAAAAAAACTTAAATTAAATTGGCTTTTCAAAATCCGGATAACGATTTCTGCTCATCCTGTCTATCTCATCTTTTGGGGACGTAGCTCAACTGGTAGAGCGCAACGCTGGCAGCGTTGAGGTAAGGGGTTCGACCCCCCTCGTCTCCACCAATCCCTATTAATAATGCAATAACGAATTAATATTATTAATATAATTTGATTGTCTTTATTGTTACTGGGATAGGTCTATCCAATAAATCTATCTCCATAACATAAGAATTTATTAATAATTTGCTTACGAATTGAACCCCAGGGTCACACTACGCCCCTCTCCTATTTTACGTAAAGTAGTTTTCCGCATTTATTCCTTATGCCAGTCAAAATTCAAAATACCTGATATGCAGAATTTTTTTCCACGTCTGATGAAGACTTCACCCAGATCACTTTATTTGCCGTTTTCCCTGGGACATTTTGCCAACGACATCGTTCCTTGTTCCGTGGTTGTTCTGGCTCCAGCAATCGCATTGGAAATGGGACTTAACCCGATGGAGGTTGGATTGTTGCTGACCCTTCACAGTTTCGGCGGTGCTCTGGGTTATCTCCCATCCGGTTTACTGGCAGATTCTTTCGGGAATCGGGGAAACCTCCTGATGCTTACCTTCTGGTGGGTCGGACTCGGTTATCTGCTCGCTTCTTGGGCCCCAGGATTCTGGTCCCTGGCACTTCTGTTTGCCTTGGCAGGTTGCGGGGACGCAGCCTGGCATCCTCTGGCGACGGCCATACTGGTGCAGTCTGACCCGCAAAACCGGGGACAAGCTTTGGGGTTACATGCCATAGGCGGAACTCTTTCCGCAGTGATCGGCCCGGTGATTGTCGGATTTCTGCTGGTTTCAATGGACTGGCGTGAAGCCCTGCACTGGCTCATCCTGCCAACTCTGCTGGTCGGTGTTCTCTTTCTTCGAATCCGGAAATGGGTACCAGAACAGCCGCACCGCAAGGCTTTTTCGAAGGAAGATCTTCAGCATCTCTGGAAAAGCTGGACTAAAAAAAGGGGGCTCTTGATCATTTGCCTGATCAGTAGTTACCACATGTCGCTGGTGGCCCTAATGAGCATGATTCCCCTGTACCTCAGGGAATTTCACGGATTAAGTTCCGCCATGACAGGTTTGGCCTTTGGAATGATGGTCCTTTTCGGGGCTTTTATGCAACCTCTGATGGGAAGGCTCTCGGATCGTGCAGGCAGACACCGGGTGATTGTTTTCGGCATTGCCACTGCGGCTGTATGCGCTTTCATGATACCGGTTCTGGAAAACTTCGGGCTGCTGTCGATGATCATCATGTTCCTGCTGATCGGCGTTGGACTGCTCGAGGGGATCCGCTCATCGGTACTGGCCGCGGCAGTGGATTTCACTGGAAGCCGCGAAGGCACCACCCTCGGATTTGCCTTCACCCTGATGGATGGAATCGGCGCCTTTGGAGCTCTGCTTGCTGGATGGGCCGCAGGAATCCAGTTCAGTCATGCGTTTCTACTGGCCGGGATACTTTGTACTTTTTCGCTGATTCTTTGTTTTTGCGTTTCTTTCGTTCCGCCAGTGTCGCACACGCAGTCTGATAAAACATGAGTAAAGAATGATGGCTTGTTGGGAATTTATGGACGATTACCGGTGATTTTATATGTTCGATAAATTTGATATCAGCTTATAATCAGCACCTTATCAGATCTCTCCCTTAGGTCGAGCTAGCAAGAAGTATAAAATAATTTCAGTATCTTGCTTTAACTTGTATTTCAGGAGGTGTATGGGTTGTTTTAAATTACTAAACACATTGAGTAAAATCACCTTTAGTAATGAGTAAATTGTAATCATGATATAAAAATGTTTTATCGGCATGCAGATAAACAACTTAAACAAAGGATGTCTGAGCCGCGGATTCATTACTTGTTTTGACAGGAACTCGTCAAGCAGGCAAGACTACGCTTGCCCAATAATTGATGAAGGCATTTCCTGCTGAATGTCATTCTGCATCAAACGATGCTCTTCTCTGCACGGGATATCAGCAATTGATTGTGTAGCTATGAGAAATAGTGGAGCTTAAATTGTCCGCTAACAAGTCCAAAACTTGTCTGGCATTCACTTGAAAACAAGAACGACAACTTCTGACGATTTTGTAATATCTGGAATAAACTCCGCAAATTGATTGATATTTATTTGATTTCGTGAAATAAAAGTAGTTCAGAAAAAAATTTACACTTAACAGAAGACAAAAAATACATGAAGGTTTCTAAACACCTTTTGCTCAAACTGGCTCTCCTATTTTTCCTTTTTCCGACCTTTTTAGCAGCTCAAGAAGAACCGTCAAAACTCAGTGGTCCAGTTGTCAAGGGGATCGTGGAACAGTTTGTCTCCATGCATTATTCCCAAAAACCACTGGACGATGTGATGTCCTCAAAGATTTTCGAACTTTACCTGAACCGTCTGGATCCGGCGCATTATTATTTTCTGGAAGATGATGTGGCTGAATTCCGTAAATACGAATCACGAGTTGACGATTTGTTACGGCGCGGAAATGCGAATTTGGCCTTAGATATTTTTGAACGCTTCAAGACCCGTTTGTCGGAACGACTGGCGATGATGGAAGAATTTATGGGCGAGGATTTTGATTTCAGCGTTGACGCGAACTGGACACTGGAACGTTCGGATCAGCCTTATCCTAAAACCACCGCAGATGCCCGAAAAATATGGCGTACAAAAATTAAGTTTGATTTATTGACCCTCAAACTTGGTGACACCAGTCTCAAAGAAGGCAAAGAGCGTTTGATGAAACGTATCCGCGGATTGTGGAAAGATTTTTCACAATACGAAAATGATGATGTGGTTTCGATGTTTCTCAATTCAATGGCGGCGGCTTATGATCCTCACTCTTCATATCTGGCAGCGCAGGATTTGAAGAATTTCGATATTTCGATTAAACTTTCTCTTGAAGGCATCGGCGCGGTTTTGCGCTGGGATGACGGTTACACAGTTGTAAATTCAATCGTTCCGGGCGGTGCGGCTGCACGGCAGGGAAAACTCAAAACAGATGATCGAATAATCGCCGTTGCTCAAGGCGAAAAGGCTTTTGAAAGCGTGATCGATATGCGACTCAATAATGTGGTGCAATTGATTCGTGGAAAGCGTGGAACAAAAGTTGGGCTTCAAATACTACGGAAAAACAAGGATGGTTTCGATACGTTGAAAATAGTTATTGTGCGCGACAAAATTCTCCTCAAAGACGGAGAGGCACAGTCCAATATTTTTGAACAACCTCATGCCGGTGAAAATAAAAACAAACAAGAACCGCTTAGAATCGGCGTTATTAAACTGCCGTCTTTTTATGTTGATTTCAATGATCGACGGAAAAACCCAAAAAAATACAAAAGCTCTTCAAGGGACGTAAAAGCACATCTGGAAAAGTTTGTGGATGAAAATGTTGATGGTGTGATCCTAGACTTACGCAATAACGGCGGAGGAGGACTCGACGAGGCGATCAACATGGCGGGACTCTTCATTGGACTCAACCCCGTAGTCATTGTCCGACAGTCCGGAGGACGGAGAGTTACGGTTCACCGCAGCCGTGAGCGTGCGGTTTATACCGGACCTCTGGTGATTATGCTTAACCGCTACAGCGCTTCCGCTTCAGAAATTCTCGCGGGTGCTATGCATGATTTTCAACGCGCTTTGCTGGTCGGCGATACTACGACTTTTGGTAAAGGAACGGTGCAGAATATCTTTCAGCTTCCGGAAGGTTACGGTGCATTAAAAGTTACGATCGCACAGTTCTACCGAGTTTCCGGATGGTCCACCCAAAACCGTGGTGTTGAAACCAGTATCGTTTTACCATCGCTTAATAACGCCCGCGAAATCGGTGAATCGACTCTGGAGAATGCTCTGCCGTGGCGCTCAATTGATCAAGTTTCTTACCGTCCGAAAGGAAATTTTAAAACAGTACTTCCGGTGCTGAAAAAGCTCTCCTTAAAAAGAGTAACCGATTCAGAATATTTCCAACAAATTGATGAAGACGTGCAGGAATTTCTGACAAGCATAAAACCGCTGAAATATACCTCAATTCTTAAAATGCAGGAAGATGATTCACGGCGTAAAGCACAGCGTGACCTCGAACTTTCAAATGCGAGTAAGAAGGATACTGGAGAGGATTCCGCTGAGGAAGTTGAAAATACGGAAGAAAAAAAAGAAATTCAAACAGATGATTACATCAATGAAAGCATGGCAATTTTAGCAGACTACATTAACCTCCAGCAAAAGACCGAATAAGTATGAGCAGCGCTTCTTCCCCTGAGAAAATAATAAATATTAATGCACAAGAGGTTTTGATTTCCAGAGGGCAGATTAATCAACGCGTTGAAGAATTAGGCCGGCAAATCTCAGCCGATTATCAGGGACGCGAGTTGCACCTGGTTGGTGTACTTAATGGTGCATTTATTTTTTTGGCGGACCTTGTACGTCAACTCAGCATTCCCTGTCAAATCTGTTTTTTGCAGGCCTCGAGTTACAAAGATAAAAAGGTGAGTTCCGGAGAAGTGACACTGATGCACAATCTGGATTTAAGCGGAAAAGATGTGATGGTGGTTGAAGATATCGTTGATACAGGTTTAACGCTGAAATATATTCTCGAAGATCTACAACAGCAGAAACCAACATCAATCGAAATCTGTGCCTTATTAAGCAAAAATATTCCTGACAAGATTCCCGTCGAAGTTAAATATGTAGGCTTTGAAATTGAGGATCGTTTTGTGGTAGGTTACGGACTTGATTATGCGGAAAAATACCGTGAAGTTCCGCATATCGCCTGTCTGGACTAAGTTGAATTTTATGCAGCGGATTTGTTTATAAAAACTGTCTAGTAGTGCTATTGAACCTGCAAATTTGTTACGGCTGTCGATTATGTATTCTAAAATTCAATTCCTGCCGTAATCGTCTTCCATGCGCTCAATATCGTCTTCGCCAAAATAATCTCCGGTTTGTACCTCAATAAAACTCAAATCGGCTGTACCCTGATTTTCAATACGGTGGACTGAACCTCGTGGAATTTCTAATGATTCCCCACCTTTTTTGTTGAGTCGTTCTCCGTCAAGTGTTACGATGCCTTCTCCGGATAGGACAAACCAATGTTCCGCTCTTTGTTGATGTTTTTGCAGACTGAGACGCTGACCGGGGTAAACCACGATTCGCTTGACTTTGTGGTCCTCTTCGTCCGCAAGTACAGTGTAATAACCCCAGGGACGTTGATCTGTTTCGGCTAAATGTTTCATCTAGTTTTTTGCGCTGATTAGTGTTTATTTCGACAGCAACCATTCTAGTAAACTGGCAAAAATACACAAGACCGGACAGGCTTTTTGAAATAATTGATGGTGATATATCTTAAAGTTCAATAACATTACAAACTTGATGAACGCGAAACTCAAAAAAATTCTGCTCACGCTTGGACTGCTCTTTTTTGCAACTCAAGTCTATGCAGTCAAAGCTAAAATCCGCTTTCTCTTTCCTGTCAGCTCCAAAAGTGTGGTCGATGGTTTTGATAATTCAACTATCCAAACATCTGAATTTGTGCTGGCTTTTATGATGCCGCTTTCCCAACACACTCAACTGGGTCTGGGGTATTCATATTTCAACGCACGTGTCAAAGATCCGTTAACTTCTCCCGAAGGCTATTCTGGGAGCTTCCGCGCACACTTGCTGGAGCTAGGTGCAGGTTACTCAGGATTCGAACTGACGAGAACCATCTCCTTGGTTTTTGAGTCGGCAGTGCGGATTCCTGTCAGTGGTGAAGGCGAATTACAGGGAAATGAGACAACTCAGGACGCCACCGGCATCAGTGGCATGGGATACTATTTTAGTTCCGGTGTAGAGTACGGCAACCTTGAAATTTCATTATTTTATCAGCGTAGGGATTTGAGTTTCGACGGCCTGACAGTTACCCGCAGTGGGCTGAGCACAGATGTCGCTTTGCATATTACTGAATACGGTATTGCGTTGGGTTATACATTTTGACGATTGCTTATGTTTAATGTTCTTGTAAACAGTGAATACGAAATATTATTCAATCAGCTGAAAGCAGAAGCGCCGGATTCTTTTGAGTTAACGCTGGTTGATTTTTCAGCTCCGGATGAAAAACTGAATTCCTTGCTCTGCACGACAGACGCGATTATCGGTCAGGTAAATCTCAGTGACGCACAATACGAATCCGCGGACAGGCTTAAAATAATACAAACCTTGAGTGCCGGTTTTGACCGAATAGAGCTGGCAAAAGCCAAACGTTACAAGGTGATGATTGCCACCAATAACGGAGCAAATGCGATTTCTGTCGCAGAACATGTCTTGATGCTGATTTTCGCACTTTACCGACAACTGCTGTTTCATCATCATTCCGTAACCAACGGACCCTGGAAAAATTTAAAACACACAAACAGAGAACTTTCCGGAAAAACCCTAGGCATATACGGACTTGGACGGATCGGCAAAGAACTGGCCAAACGTGCTTCAGCTTTGGGCGTTAAAGTCCAGTATTTTGACATTCTGCGCCAGTTTGAAACAGAAAAAGAATTAGGTCTAAAATATGTCTTTCCAGAAGAGTTGCTGAAAAGTTCCGATATCATCAGCTATCACCTTCCAAAAACCAGCTTTACCCACCATTTAATAAACAGGAATTCACTCCGTAAAATGCGTTCGGATGCACTTTTGATCAATTCCTCGCGTGGTGATGTCCAGGATGAAAATGCTATTTATGAGGCTTTGACTTCCGGTCAGATTTCTGCAGCCGGACTTGATGTTTTTGAGGTTGAACCACTGCCCGAAAACTCGCCGCTGCGAAAATTGGAAAATGTGGTTTTGACTCCTCACAGTGCTCCCGACAGCGAATGTTACATACGTTCGGTCCGGAACGCGCTGGAAAATCTGCTCAAAGTTTCAAAAGGTGAAGCTGCGCAATCAATTGCGGTTGACCATGAAAAAGAAACACGTAAGTTTCTGGAGCGTTTTCCGGATGTAGAATTCTTGCCCTCCTGACTTTTCCTAAAAATGCTGAAACAAAATGGACTCTGTTTTGCAATATTAAAAACAGTAAATTTTGAATTAGTAAATTATCAAATCTGGAAATAAAGGAGCGGTTGTAATGAATCCGTATTTTGAACTAGGTGTAGAACCTGGAGTATCCCCTCAAAGACTGAAACAGGCTTATCGCCAGTCTGTTATGCGTTATCATCCCGATACGGGTGAAGGGAACGGCAACACGGATAAATTTCGACAAGTTACTGAAGCCTATCAGCTGCTGCAGAAAATGAATGCTTATGAAATAGCCAATTCCAGTAAAACAACGGCGAACAGAACCTCACATCTAAGACAAAAATTTTCTTCAGTTTTCCACAAAAAGAAACCACTTGAAGCACAAACGACTAAGGCATGGTGGGAAAAAATAGAGGTACCTCAACCGACAAATGATAAGATTAAAGTTAACCGCCAGGCTACACATCTTTCACTTGCGGAATTGATCAACTGCGTTGAGCTTTCCGAAAATCAGTATGTGCGCCAGGTGGCACTGGAAGCAATTGCCGCAAAAAGAGATGAAGGCGGAGTTAATTATTTACTGCATCTGTTGCAAAATTCTGAACCTTCAGGACGTTCACAAATAATTCAGGCACTCGGACAAAGTGGATTTCAACGCGTAAATGAGTATTTGTTCCCGTTTGTGATGGATTCCTCTATCGAAGTTTCCGCTTCCGCAATCAAGGCACTGGAGCACATAAATACTGACAACCGTTCCCGTGTGATTGAACTGCTCCGTAAAAATACCTCAAACTGGCAAAATTCATTTTTCCATCCGCTGACAAAATTGAAAAAACGAGTGTTCTCCCCTTCATCTTCAAAACGCCTGCTGGGTAGTCTGTTATTACGTACCAGCAAACTCACTGAAGAACAATTGGAAATGGCTTTGCTCATGCAAAAAAGATTTCCGCTCCTGCTCGGACAAGTTTTACGCTACCTCGAATACGTTTCTATTCCGGAAATTCAAAAATCAATTGCATGCCAGAAGAATTTCAGTTAGTATAACATGTAATTCTAACTGTTATAAATGTTGAATATTGAGCTCATGTCGTGGCAGTTAAGCTCGCAAATAGTCTGAACTACACTCCCTAATTTGGAATGCAGAGTGAAACCTTAATCATCTTAATGTTTAAATTTTCAAGATTTTCCGCTTCACTCGAAATGACACTGTCTTAGGATTTTTTGCGATTCTTTATTATCTTCGAATTTGTCAAATATTGATTTTAAAAATTAAAATATGCCAAAAACAGAATCAAATTCCGCTGCTGAAACAGATCAGCCTCAATCCCCTCAATATGTCCAGTATGCTCCGCCGTACGCTCAACCTTTCGAGGATGATACCATTGACTTGTATGAACTGTGGATAACTTTATGGAGCAAAAGATGGCTCGTGATTGGCGTGACTGCAGTTGCAGCAATAGGAT